>Ga0074199_1000539_pt1 | contig 56279 bp, 44 predicted proteins | sample EPASupsiteSAE347_FD_64528 | JGI IMG/M metagenome (GOLD analysis project Ga0074199, IMG submission 64528) | Bioremediated contaminated groundwater from EPA Superfund site, New Mexico - Sample SAE3-47 | ecosystem: Environmental > Aquatic > Deep subsurface > Groundwater > Contaminated ... | reverse complement strand
AATGGAAGTTCACAAAACAAGATCTCAATGATCTTTTTGCAAAAATCAAGGCCAAAAGCGATGGCATAATCAAACCGGCCGCATAATCAAAAATACGTTAGTGAATTTATGAACCAGAGTACTAAGACGGTAATTGCCCGCAACATGATTCGTTCCATATCCGGTGCCATTAGCAACAAACATTGGGTCACTTATGATATTGCCAGGCGCCCAGAAGGGTTGGTTAGACGCTGTGCAACAATTGGTAAAGCTGACCGCGCCGAACCAATTTGATCCACTGATGGATGCATGATTGAAATATATAATGCAGTTATATAGGGCGCCATCGTACGCTCCACCGCCGAAAGACGCTTGATTACCAATCAACGTGCAGTTATACAGAGTACTAGCGCACATTCCGCCTCCTTGATTCTCCGCTGAGTTGCCAATCAACGCACAGTTATACAAGGTACTGGAGGGGGATGGCAGTATTCCATGCACTCCGCCACCATGAATTGACGCCGAGTTGCTAACCAAAGTGCAGTTATACAGGGTGCCATAACACACTCCGCCACCACTACCCACTGCATTGTTGCCGATCAAGGTGCAGTTATATAGGACAGAATTGATCCCGTACACCCCGCCACCTTGCCCATTCCTCGCCGAATTGCCGACTATCGTGCAGTTGTATAAGTTCTTTCCGCCACCGAGCACCCCGCCAGCGCCTTTGGCAGCCGAATTGCCGATAATCGTGCAGTTAGAAAGAATGCTATAGGCTGTTCCGCCTCCGCGGTCATTCGCCGAATTGCCGACTATCGTGCAGTTACACAAGGTGCCATATCCCACTCCACCGCCGAAGTCGTCTGCCGAATTGCCGGCTATCACACAATTGGATATTATCGGAGTGGTTACGCTTGGACAAAATACGCCCCCGCTGTTGTGGTTGTTGTTGGTTCCAGTTACAGGATAATTGACCTGCAAAGTGGCGCCATTGGTCAACGTGAACCCAACCAGCGAAGAACCGTTGGTCATATAAACACAGCGGACTGCTGCCGGACCATTGGTCGTTACAGGGTTCCAAGCGCCCTTGATGATTGTATTTGCCGGATCGTTATTCGCGCTTCGGACAGTAATTACCTTCCAGATCGCCACCCGATTGGTAAGTACCGTACCGGCGGGATAATTCGTGATCCCGCCGACTTCATACACACCGTTGCTTACCCAGACCGTGTTGGTGATATTCGGAGCTATTGCATCTATTGCGCCCTGGATGCTGTTGGTGGCATTTGCCCAGCTTGAACCCGAACCATCTCCGGTTGCGTTGGTCGCCACATAAAGATCGGCGGCTGACGCCGTTTGCGCAAAGGCAAAAAACAATACCGTCAATCCTGCAGATAATAAATATAATTTTTTAATAGGATTGGTCTTCACAGACCCATCAATCCCCTCACAGTCCCGTACGAGCGGGTTTCCCGCATACGGTTCTTTAGTAGTATGATAGTTTTTGCTAGGCATAAACAGAATGCACCACCTTTGGACGCTTTGTTTTTCGAACAATTACACTACACAAACCTTGCCAACATCATTCCCGAGTAATTTCATAGTTTTTTTATCGTTTGTCAAGACATCCGCTGAATATTTGTCATCCGCTCCCGACTGCCGACTTATCTCTGCAAATGGCTAAAGGTTACCTTCCAGCTAACTTTGTTCCCTTTTAGGCTGGGGAACTCACAGCTGATTCAGACTTCTGAACCCAATGCGGAATATCGAATCACCGTTTCTGCGCTTCAATTTCAAGCTCGCCTGTCACGGTAATCGAAAATTGCGCTACGCCTCCGTGGGCAATAATCTTTTCACGGTTGGGTAATATTTCCAGAGTTTCACCTTCCGACCGTTCCCGCCAAATGAACGACAATTTGCCGTTTCCCTGCGCATGCAATGCGAGGCGATTCGGGGTGTAGGTAATGCGGGAAAGCGTCACTTGGCCTTCAGCCTTGACTTCAACGGGAATTTTAACGATGGCTGCCATATAATCATCCGGAAGGTTGTTGATGTTGAAACACGTTCCATCAGAAGTGAATGCCGCTTCCGTCGAAACATCGGATGTTTCCCTGCCGGTAGCGTCATAAACGAACGTCTGGGCAAGATGGTTTTTGCCTTTCCATCCGTACGAGCCGCTGTAGAGCGTTAAAATGCGTTCCTCGCCGAGCATCCAGCCTCCATGGATTTCAATGGGCGTAAAAGGATACATATGCGAGGTGATGGTTGGATAAGGCGTGGAAAGATGATAGTAGTAATACAAATTTCCTCTTTTTAATACATCTCTTATATCATTTGCGCACTCATTTTTTGAATACATAAGCATGTCGCCAAGCGTAACCGGCGTATAAAGATGAAGCTGATAAGCCCAGGAAGGATCGAATGTCTCCGCAAACCTGACAAAGTGAATTTGGGTCATGGTTCTGCATTCAGGGGCCTCGTTTCCAATCAAGATTTTCTTTTTGTCCTTTAATATATATTCCACCAGTTTTTTATGAAAGGGCAGTTTAAGGAGACTGACAAAGCCTACTTGCCTTTCCACCTTATGAGTGTCTTTATCCATGACGACAGAATACCCGTCAAATGTATTATATGTTATAGGAGTACCACTCCAATTCATTTCATCGTTAAAAAGGCCGTCAATATCAAAATTATCACAAAGCCAATCAACCATTTTAAACAATCTTTTCCCGTATGAGTTTTCCAGGGTGGGGCATAGAATCTGATAGACTGGATTGCTGTCGTATACTCCAGGTTTACCATTGCGGTCTACCACCAGACTGTCTTTAAACTTATTGGCAGCGTTTTTTTCCTCGCATATTTGCACGTGAATATATTGTAATCTTTTAAGAGAAGGCGCTACTTCTTTTGCCCTGGCCAGAATTTTATGGGCAAAATCCTGTAAATCCTTCTGCTCATCCTCCATCATGCCGCTGCCATGGTGTGTTATTACCTGGCTGCCCTTCAGATCGGGATTCAGCCAGTTGTTACACCAAGAAGCCAGAATACGGTATTTCAGAGCCATGATATTCAACGTCTGGTTGGCCCATGTATCACCTTTTTCCAATAAAACAGAATTGAGGCCCGTGCCTAATCCGCCGTCAATTGTAAAATTGACGTCCCAATCCTTTCGCACGATATTAATGAAATCATAATAATCGGAGCTTGCCGGATATATCGCCCATTCAAGGGTATAGACATTACCTGGAGTCAGTGCAAAATTCTCCGTTTTTATGCCGACCTTTCCCGCGTCATAGTATTGACAATTCTGAATACGGAACACATCGTCATTGGCGATCAATCCAATCCCCGTATTACGATTACGATCCGACAAAAAAACGCTTGGATTGCGACCGTTCTCTTTTTTATTTACAGACGAATCCGAATCTCCCGCAAGAAACACCTCCTCAATGGCGTATTGTTTTGGCAGATTATTTATGTTTATTTCATGTTTAATTTTGATACCCACCAGGGACGAGGTAATGTTCTCTAAAGTGTCGAACACGTCAATACGCTGTTTGTTTTTAACAATTTTCCTGTTCAATTTGAAATATTTATTTTCGGCCATGACCTGATATTCATTGTCCGCCTTCTTGACTATTTGCAGATTATCCCACTTGCCTTCCATGTCAGGAGACAAGGAACACCACTTGCTTTCAGGAATTGAAAAATATGATTCAACCGGAAAGCTGAAATCTTTGCCGGTTATGATTATAGTTCCGGATTTACCTACTTCTAAATTATAATCCGGGACCAAAATGTCTTTCATTATGATATATGGCCTTGAGCCCATATTTTTCTTTGCCGAAAGGATACTTTTTTCATTCTTCTCAACAACAACTTTAATGCTCTTTATCATCAAATCAGGGTAAAAGCCCTCATTTTTAAATTTCTCCCTGATACTGCCCACAGGTCTGATGGATATTTTATTTGTTTCTGTTGAAGAAATCATATCGCTAATATCAAACACATAGCGATGCACTTCGTCTTTGTTAACCTTAAATCCAGCTGTCGCGCTTGTATAATCGGAGGCAAAGGGCACGTTCCATCTGCCGTATTTTTGCCATGTGTTATCATTACCCCAATCGCGGTGGTCAAAATGCAAATCCTTGTTTATTAGTCTTCTGTTTGTCCGATCGGCAAGAGAGTTGAGCTGAACTCCGTTCACCTTCAAAAGAGCATAGGCGTTCCAGCCGGCGGTTTTTGGATGGTTTATTCTCATAATCAGCTCCACCAAAACACGCTTGTCGGTATTTATCGGCTCAAAACTCCACGTCTTCTCATGTTTTTCCATAATGTTGGTTTCGGCGCCCTGGACAATTATTTCTTTTGCATACGTTTTTATGGCAGCATGAGGTTGATTCCCAATTACATTTTCCGCATCGGCAAAAACGTTTATCCGAGCAATGAAGATGGAAAACAGGAAATAAACAAAAATTATATTTGTAGTTTTTCCATGCATCTTACTCAAACCTCCTTTATTTCATTACCTTGATAAATCTCTGGATTCCCGCCTTCCGCCGTCGCTCTTGGAGCCGGCGGACAAGCCGCGGGAATGACAGAAAAAAAATCTTCCTTTGTGCCTTCTGCCTTTGAGTCCATGTGCCTTTCTTTTATTCTTTCATCGCGGTTAAGCGCGGCGAAGGCACTCCGTGCACGAGAGTGTTGATTTTTACCGGTTTTCCCGTCTTCATGCTTTTATTGGCGGCAATGCCGACCAGTTCGGACGACTCGGCCATCATGCCCAAAACAGCCTGCGTGTATATCCTGGAACGCCCGCCCAATCCAACCTGAACATATCTCTTTCTTGCGTTTTTCACTCTTGAAGACTTTATTATATGGGTGTTGCGAGAATTTACCTTTACAATCCTTGCAGGACAATTTTTATCATACTTCTAATCCGGTAATTTCGGGACCGCCCCAAGTCACGGGCGAACCATTCCATTTTTTATACTTGAAACTCCAGGCAAGCATTCTTGGCAAAACCAGTTGACAAGGGACGCACCAATCGGCATAGGCACGCCGGGGATCGCCGCTTGCCGTAACCTGTTCGTAAGCCGTAAAAGTGTCACGGGACTGATGATGAAGAATATGACTTATAAAAATATTCATAAACCGTTGTTTGTCTTCAAGTTCAATCAGCCCCCGCGCGTAGCTTGCCAGCGGCCAGTTGTCAAAATGATGTTCTTTGTTGTCATACCCCATATGGGTCATGCCGCAAACTTCCCCATTTTTTTCTTCCCGAGCCTTGATTATTGAATAAGCGTCATCAGCGGACAAAATTCCGGATTCCAACAATTCCGGATAATAACGATAATTGGCATAAGCCGCCTCTCTGGATTCCGTAAAAGAATTGAAATTTTCTTTTTTATCAATTCGGGAAGGAATAAGTCCGTCATTACCGCGATATAAGTTGGTTGCAGTCTCAATACTTGCTTTTAATTCGCGGGCATGCCGCCTGGCCTCCATCTCAGTTTCCTGTCTGCCAAGTACAACCATAGCCCTGCTCCATTGTTCAAAAGCGCGCCAGACAAAGGCATTGTTATGAAAGAAAGCTCCGACATCCCGTCGCGTATCCGCTTCCGGACTGCCGATAATTAAGCCCTGTTCAAGACGAGAGATAACGGGATTGTGCAATCGCAATAAATAACGGAATATAGACATCAATCCAGACAAGTGCGCCTCAAGCCATGCCTGTCCGTCGTTATATTCAAGCATTCTGGCGCTCAAAATCAACAGTCCGCCCAATTCCGCGACGGAAACTCCGTAATAATCCGGAACACCGTCCGGCAAAACATAGCGTTCAAGATAATATGATAAAAGTTCGCGGGCATAATCAATATGATCGTAGTCTAAAAGAGTGGAAACCATGGCCAAAGTGGTCGGAGGAAAACCATCATGTTCAAATTTTCCGTAGAATGCCACCCCGTAATGGGGATGTTTCCCAGAGTAAGCCATGCGCGCCTGGACCAACGATGCTTTCCAACCATCGTCTATATATGGATGAACCGGCGGTGGCATCCACCCGCTCGCAAGCCATTTATTCCAATATTTCTCAAGCTGTTGCGTTTCAGCATCAAATTTTTCGGCCGTTATATTTATGCCTTCCGGATATGAAATAACCGCCCCGGCAGTTTGCAACCATAATGAATCGTTTTTTGCCAACAGGAGGATTTTTTGTCCGGAATTATTTTTTATCTGCAATACCGGAAGCCAGCCATTTAGCCAGGACCAGCAACATTCGCCGCTTATCATGTTTTTCCAGTCAAAGATAACATTTTTGAACAAACGCCCGGGCACGTCCCACGGCTCGGTTCCATCCTGTTTCCACACCTCTCCGCTTCTTTGGATAATAAAAACCTCATCCGATTCTAAATCGGATAAAAAAACATAATCCTCAAGCTTCGGCAGATTGCATTTTTTCATATAATTGCCGGCATGCATTTTATTTAAGCCTCCTTTTTTGATCTCTGAACATTTCGGAACATCCTTTTCGTCACGTTGATTTACGGTAACCCGCTCAAGAACCCGACGCGATAAAAATAATCCATTTTCAAAACCAGGAAATAAGATCCGACACTCACCGGGCCATTTGTCTCTACAAAGCAATTGTGTTTCCATGTAATAGACCTTATTTTTTCCGACGCCGGGTTAGTACGGCGTTTTTATGTCCGGCCGGTAAATTTCGGGTTCATGCAGAAAATCATGCGCGTAAAAAAATTCTTTGCCTTTTTCAACCGTTCTTGGCAGGCGTGCAATGGTTGTTCCCCCGGGCGCCAGTTTATTCCGGCTATTGTTAATCTCCACCACGACCGGTCTTCGCGAAAGATTAAACAGAATCGCTTCCTGGGCATCGACCGAAAAAAAATTCAGCCGGTATTTTCCCCCTTTTCCGCTCAACTCGCCAATCCGTGCACATTTCTCCGAAAGCACAAAAATGAGCGGACCTATCCGGTAAGCAATCAGCATCTCGGCGGGGGGAATCATAAACGTTTCCGTAACAACCCCGTTAATCCATAAACGGACTGAAACGCCAACATCAGGATCGGTGTTTAGCAGATAAATCACCTCGTGATGAGCGGCCCCAGCTCCCGTACTGTAAACAGAGTAACGGACACTGTCGGGCGCCAAAATTCTTATGGAACCCTGCTCACCCGCCAGAACAGCGCGAATCAAATCCTTTGTGAAAGGAAGCAATCCCGCAGAGGCCGGATACTCATATGCCAGGATCAGGAAAGCCTTACCCTGACCAACCGTATGTTCAATCAGAAACGGACGCTTTTTTAGGGATTCTTTTGTTGTGTCGTAATAGTTATCATATCCGCTCAATACTTTTGCGCCATTAAGACGTACTTGGGCAGGGGTAAATTCACCGAGAAACCGCGGATCGGTATTGATCCGCCATAATGGAAAGCGAAAGGACTTCAGAGACGAATTGGCCATGCACTTTATTCCCCTGACATCTCTCCTCCCCCGCTCGGTTATTGTTACCCCGAACAAATCGGCTATCCTGCCCTTGCGAAACAGCTTTAGTTTATCCGTCCGGCCGGTCTGCGTACCCAGATGAGGAAGGGACATTATAAGATGCCCGCCGGCGGCAACATACGCCTTGAGCTTCGCGTAAATCGCCGCGGTCATCGTGTTCCAGCCAAGGAAAAGCAGACAACGATATCGACAAAACGTTTTTAATTCCGCCTCAACCGGAACAATATCATATTGGCCGTAAGGAGGCTGACCAGAAAAATCTTTTGTTCCCTGGACATAAGAATTTGACCATTGTTCCCGGCTGTGGAACAAATCCAGAAGATCCCAACCCTGCTCGGCGGGTCCTGCAAGCCATTCCCGGTCATGAAACTGCCCCCAAGCATAAGGATTCCAGAGTCCCGGCGCACCGTCGCAATAACCGTGAACAACTCCAAATGTTACACGAGGTCCGGAAACCGGTCGCTCGTGGATTTGCGCGAAACGATAAGTCTCCCGCAGAATCCGGCGGACGGTTTTCACCCGGAAATGGTGAAATGTGTGTTTTTTGTCCGACTGATGGTTCATATAGCCCAAATGACCGCTTTCCGGCCAGATGAACTGCGAACCGCTCAGGTAGCTGAAAAACAGACTTGTTTTCCATCGTTTCAGCCATAATTCGTCAAAACTGACTCCGCCATAACACTCGCAGGCAATATGAGTACCCCATGGTATGAGGTAGGCCCCGGCAGCGCCGCGGATTGCCGCAGTCATGCGACAAGGGTCGCCTGGCATCATCTCATGACAAAGAATATCTATTCCGGCCTCGGCATGGTATTTAAATACAAGACTGGAATCAACATTAAGAAAAGGGCCACCGCCCAAGGTTCGATCGAATTCAATAAATTGCCGCAGGTACCGGAGATAATTTTCCCGCGCCTTATCAACATTATGGACCGGGGGCAGATTGCCCCAGTTTTTTGCGCGGCGGCGGATGAGATAAGCCTTGGGCCAATAAAGCATGCCTCCCGCCTCACCGATCGTCATCCGCCCTCCATAATATTCGCCGGCGGCCGCGGTAATCTCTTCCATATCTTCTTTGGAATAAAACGCACGGCGACTTATTTTCTTACGAAATGCCCAGCAGAGATCAAATGTTCCCCGGTAAAGCAGTTCGCTGAAAAAGAGAAGAATCCTTTTTTCCTGGCAATAACGCGCCACAGCTATCGCGTCGGCTTTTACGGGAGGCAACATAGTCAGCACGCAGTTGCCGATCTTCAGTTTTTCAAGTAATTTTACACCTGCCAGACCGGGGGAAACGCTCATGCCGATTTGCACTGTTTTCCCGCCTAAAATGCTTTTCATGCCATCTCCAGAAATAACTATTTAGCCATCATTTCCATGAACTTAATGGGTTTGTTTCATAAAACTGGCAGAATGTTTATAACCCGAAATGTTTCATGGCCAGGGGAATTGCCTGATACAGCTTGCCGAGCATGGTGTCGATTTCCGCCCTGGTTATCACCAGGGCGGGCGCGATCACCAGGGTATTGCCGTTGTTGCGCAGGATCATGCCGTTTTTCCAGCACCAGTCCCTGATGAAAGTGCCGACATTTAGCTTGGGGCCAAGTTTGGCGCCGGTTTTGCGGTTGGCGGTCAGCTCAATCGCCCAGAGTGTTCCCATGCCGCGAATATCTCCGACGATTTTATATTTGTAGAGTTTTTCCAGTTCCGCTTTGAGATATTTTCCCGTTGACGCCGCTCTTTCCACCAGTTTTTCCTTTTGCATTATTTCAATATTCGCCAGGGCCACGGCACATGAAAGCGGATGGCCGCCATATGTGCTGCCGCTTGAAAATTCGGACCCGGGTTTTCTAAATGTATTCGCTATCTTTTTGGTGGTTACTGTCACGCCCAAGGGAAGATAACCGCTGGTTATGGCCTTGCTGACCGTCATGATGTCAGGCGTGACGTTCCAATTCTGACACGCAAACCATTTGCCGGTCTTGCCGAATCCGGTCTGGACCTCGTCAAAGATCAGCAGAATGCCGTATTTATCACAGAGTTTTCTGACGCCCTGCAGATAGCCGGCGGGCGGCGGCGGATAACCGCTGTTCGAGCCCGGAAGCGGATCCATGATAACCGCCGAAATAGTCTCGGGATGTTCCCACTGCATTACTTTTTCCATTGCCTTTAAACAACCCAGACCGCAATTCGCCGGTTTAAGGCCCAGTTCACATGCATTACAACTCGCCGGCGGCGCAAACACACAGCCGGGCAGCATGGGTTGCAGGCATTTATTGAGCGCCGGAAATCCGGTGCAGGCGGTTGTCCCGAGCGTGGTCCCGTGATAGGAATTTTTCCTGGCAACAACTTTGTATCTGTGCGGCCAGCCGTTCTCCCAATGGTATTGCCTGGCCATCTTGAGCGCGGTCTCGTTGGCCTCGGAGCCGCTGTTGAGGAAAAAACTGACTTCAAGCTTTCCGGGCATAATCTCGGCCAGTTTTTCGGCAAGCTTGATTATGGGCACCGTAAAGCCGTCGTGATAATTCGGGAAAAACGCCAGTTGATCCATCTGCTCCATGACCGCCCGCTTCATTTCCGGCCGGTTGTGTCCGAGCGTCGTGGTGATCAGAGATGAAAAAGTATCCAGATATTTATCGCCGCTGACGTCGTAAATGTAACAACCTTCGCCGGCGGCAAACACTTTCGCGCCTTTGGCAAGATCCACATTGCTGGCCCAGTGGACCAGCATGTATTCCATCGCGCTTTTCTTCAACTGTTTCTGCTGCTTATCGGTAAATTTCCGCAATTTCATACGCACCCAGCCTTTCAGTAATGACCCGTTTTCGACTATAGCAGTTTTTTCCGCGCTCTTTCTATGACCTGACGAATTCTTGAGATTTTATCCTGGTCAAATTCCGGTTTTTTGTACTCTGACAAAAGCTGTTTTATTTTTCCAATTGCCTTATTTGCCGTCTTTTCTTCGGTTTCACGGTCCCATCCGCATCTATGGAAAAATTCCGGATCCCAAATACAATTGCGAAAATACCTTATTGTATGTTCCATCCCCAGATAGCTCTTGTCCGTTCCATAACCGACATCCAGAATCGTCTCCAGACCAATTGTATCTTCAGTGATCAGTGGAGGTTCCAGTAATTTCAATCCCTTTGCAATCTCCCGGTCCAACAAAAGCTGGACTGGGCTGATAGTAAGCCCGGAATCAATTTGGCCAAATCCCAGGCATGGATGAAAATCGGTAAATGCCGCATACATCATCGCCTGATAGGCTTTTTCCAATGCCGTATAAACTCCGGGTATTTTCGATTGCGTCCACTCGCCAAATCCCGGAGTGGCAAGGACTCCGAACCATTTTCTGATAAGTTCACAAACCGAAACGCTGGTGATGGCGACATCAAACCCGGAAAAACTGAGCGCTCCACTTTTCATATCCATAACCCCGCTTAATAACGTTCCGGTAAGCGGAATTGCCGGATTTAGAGCGCGGGCGCAAATCCATAACGAAACAAATTCCGCCGTAATCAATACGATGCCTCCGGCAGCAGTTACCGGCGCAGTTATGCCTCTGGTTGCCATTGTAAAAAGCTTTGCCGGGTAATGTCCCGACTTAACCATACGGACAAATCTATCGGAAGTGTCCGCCCCGATCTTTAACGGCGACGCAAAACTCACCGCCCCAAGCCAGTGCCAGTGCGGATCCTTTATCCCGGCAATTTCCTCAATTTCCAGCAAATAATCCAGCACCTTCATATCCGGAGGAAACACCCCCCTAGGTTTATGCGCATATTCCAATAAGACCAAAGCCGCTTCCAACGGCTCAATCATTGGATGGACATCGGATAAAATAAGATGATGCCCAACCCCCCGGTCCGGATGCAACGCATCGCCCAATTTCACTAGGTTTATAAAATCATCCCTCGTGGCCTTTCTTCTTTCCTTTTTTTCGTCATCGTAATAAAACGGCGCCCCCACATGGAACAACCACGGAAGTTCGGGCGCCTTGAATTGAGGGACAGTTCGATTGTAGGGCCTCAATCCGGAAAGCGCATTTTTTTTATTCTCGCCCTCTATTTTATCCTCCCACTTTGTTTTATCTTCTTTTCTGATTTCTTCTATAAATTTTTCCACCAATTTTTTTGGAAATTTGGCGTTTCCGGCCTCATAATCGACTTTGGCGCCCATATTTTCCAGAGCGTTCAATATCTCTCTATTAGGCGTACTCATGCCCAATCTCTCTAATACGCAAAGCACTCCATCCGTTAACAACCCTACATCCTTGTTATTTAAAGTCTCAAACATGGGTTCCTCCTCGCTTTTATCATTATTTTATATTGCGCCTTCGGCGCAATATTCAGGCATTTGCCTCCAAACTCTCAAAGATTTTTACGCTCTCCCCGGCCCAGACGCTGAAACAGGCGGCGTGGTCGACGTAAATGAGAAGCTCATCGGGTTCGTCCTCATAACGAAAGCCTCCCTTGGGAGTTTGCGTTTTCACGACAAAGTCGCAAAACTCATAGGCGGCTTTTTCGGCCCGCGCGTCGCCGGTCAGCATGTAATAGTTGGCCGCGGCCAGGGCGCTCTTGCCGCTCCCCCAGAAGGAAAAATTATCCTTATAGCAACGCAGTTTGAATTCTAAAAAACGTTTCGCAAAATCCAGATATGCCTTATCGCCGGTGGCCTGATACATCTTGCACATGAGCAGCATGGCAAACCCAACCTCCCAGTAGCACTGCTTCGGTTTGGTCGTGTCGATGAATTGGGCTTCCGGATTTTCCTTCTCCGTGACGAGTTTTCCCTCGCGGGTCATCTGGAAGTAAAACCGGTCCTCCCTGGGTTGCTGTTCCAGCATGCTGATTGAACACTTTGCGATCTTTGCCGCGGCATCGATGTCTCCAAAGTAAAGCGCGGACACTCCGGTCCAGGCCGTGGACAGGGAACGGACCAGTTTGTCGGCCGCAAAATGCGGGAACCCCCCGCACGGCGCCTGGCGCGAGAGCAGGAATGACATGACGGGATAGGAAAGGTCGAAACGCCCCAGCAAATGCGCTCCCTGGAAAAACCAGGAATGCTTGTAGATATCGCCGTGGTAATCCTTCAATTGGCCGTCGGACTGCAGCTTGTTCTTTTTCACCCAGTTCAGAAGCCGCAAAGCTTCCGTGAAATGGCCGCTCAACTGCCATGACAAGGCCTGCTTGTGGAAGGCATCGACGGCGTAGCCGTCCCAGATATAACCCCCATCGGGGAGTTGGAAGCTGATTTGATATTCCACTGCCTTGTGGCAGGCGCGGCGGTAAACATCCAGTTTGTCTTGCATTGTTTTTTTTCCTTTCCTCATATTTCCAGGATGGAAATTATTTCCATTCCGGCAGTGAAAACACGTCCTGACACACAAGCATGGCGCCGCCGATAATGGCGGCATCATGCCACAGGGTATTTCTGACAATGTTCAACTTTCTCAGCGGGTTGCCCAGATAGCGGGCTTCCGCCGCGTCCCGAATCATTTTGAAAAAATATTCGGAATCCTTTTCAACCATGTATCCGGCCAGGATAACCTTGTCGGGATCCACAAGATTGATTACCCCGGCCAGGGCGCGACCCAGAAACATTGCGGCTTTTCCCAGAATATCGTTCGCCGTTTTATTGCCCTGTTCGGCCGCATGCAAAACATAACGAAAAGCTTGCTCCTCGGTTTTGCCCTCCATTTTATCCATACCCGGAACCATTGCCTCTCGGGCCGCCTCAATAATGGCCGGCCCTGAGGCCATTGCCTCCAGGCAGCCGCGTTTTCCGCAGCGGCAGAGCGGTCCGGACGGATCCTCGACGGTGTGCCCTATTTCGCCCTCCATTTGATGCGCTCCGTGGAAAAGACGTCCTTCGTGAATGATGGAGAGACCTATGCCGGACTCCAAAACCGCATAAACCAAATTGCGGTCCGGCTTCCCCTTGCCGAGCACAAATTCGCTGTAGACCGCCGTGCGGGTGCAGCTTTCGACATAGGTGTCTATCCCGAACGCGGAGACGAATTGATCCCTGAATGGAACGTTTTTCCAGCCCAACCGAACGCAATCGATCAATACCCCGGATTGCGCGTCAACCATGCCTTCAAAGCCGGCGACCAACGCCATGATCCGACTCATCGGAATGGATTTGGACGCCAGGAGACGCTCCACGTGCTGCTTGAAGCTGCGTAAAAATGCAGCCGGCCCGGCTTCGGGCCTGGTCGGGAAAGACGATTTTTCCACTATTACGCCGGTCAGGTCAACCACCGCAACCAAGGTTTCGCGGTCGTTACACAAAGCGCTGACGATATATTTTGCGGACGAATTGAATTTTAAAATGACCGGGCAGCGGCCGCCGATGGACCGCCCCTTCCCGACCTGTTGAAGGAACCTGTCCTTGCGCAACTGGCGGGTAATGTTGACCACCGCGCCGGCGCTGAGTCCGCTCTTGCGGACGATATCCACCTGCGACAAGGAGCCGTGACTTCTCGCTATGGCGAGCACCAGGCGCTTGTTCCACTGCTGCATGAATTGTCTATTTACTTTATTCATTCAATGAAAAAAGTAACACAAAATTATTATAAGTCAATAATATTTTGAAAATATTTATAATGCCATCATTTCACCACGAAGGCTGGAGGGAGACAGGAGGTGTGTCCGTATAAGTTTAACGGAATAGTCCGTGCGTCTTGAATAACGCCTTCATTCCTGTCCTAACATTTTGATCTCAAAAGGCAGAAAGTTTATCGGGATTTCTTTGCCTTTTTTTATAATAATAGTGGAAATATTTTTATCTGTATGATTTATAGCCAAAGTTATCGGCCTATTTCCGCCCCTAAATCCTCCTATTTCTATATAAGGACTTAGGCACTGGCAAAACGAATTTACGCCAGCCAGCTCAGCCGCATATCCATAAATTCGATAGGTTTCATCACCTTTTTCATAGACCAAGGGTTTATTTGCCAGAAAATTCTCCAATGGCAAGATGGATGAAATAACCGTGCCGCGTCCGCGATGATTTAAAATTAGCGCCGGCTTTCCGCTCGAATCACTGGCCAATACTTTTCCACTGCCTTTAATAAACGGATGATAGCAAACTTTTCGTGGCGATTCGTATTTTAGGGTCAACTTTCTTGGAAAAAACGTGACTGTAATTTTTTTATTCTCCGGATCATTAATTGGGGAGGAACTCAATTCAAGCCCTAATATTTCCTTTACAAATTTCTCCAATCTTCGGAGAGGGATATAGCCCGGCCCCAAAGAACAATAAATCGTCCCGCCTTTTTTAACGAAATCTTCGAATTCATCCAACAGGGTATATTTATGGCCAAAGAAATTTGGCAAAACGAGCAGTTTGTATCCGGATATGTTTTCGCCAGCCCGGATTATTTCCGGGTCCAACCCAGCCATCTTGGACAAAATAAAGGCATTAAACACCCATTTGCTGACTTCCACGTTATAGATATTTGGCGGAAGCACAATGGCGACCTGCGCCTGATCCTGAACGATGGCCGAAAAATCCCGAATCAAGCGCCCGAACTTCCGCATCGCAAACGCAGCCGGTTTCGGCACACCATCCAATCGAATTATGCCATATCGACTCATCGGAAATCTCTGATTATAAGGATGACGATCACACCTTAGCTCGTCCCTCCACGACCATGGCAACACGCCCGCAGCTCCGTTAAGCAAAGAGCTGTACAGCGCCATTTCATAAAAACACTTCTGTTCCTGTTCCGAGTTGGCGCCCGTGCTTAATCCAAATTCCTGTAATAAAACAGGTTTCTTCATCCGGCTAAATTTGACCGCATAGCCGTGGAAATATGTGCTCCGGAAAGCCAGAGCCCCCTCGTTATCGGCCAACAGGCGAAGATAAGTATGAGTACAGACAAAGTCCTGGCAAGAAACCGTTGGCTCAACCTCAAATCTGCTTTCCCCGTTAATGTTATGCTGATCCAGCCCTACTGTCACCAGATGGTTTTTATCCACCGCCCTTATTGCGGTGATTATTTTCCTGACCCAATGAGCTGACCACTCAGGATCTTTTGGCTCTTCCCAATAAGCGGGTTCATTACTTACGTCCCAGGCAAAGATTTGCGGTTCATCTTTAAATCGTTTAACGAGCCATTGCGCCAGCCGTCCCAGACGCGCGATCATTTCCCCGGAATAGATGCTCTTCCCGATAGCCCAGGCCGGAGTCCATTGTGGAGCGGCAAGCGTGCCGTTCAAAAGAGATGGATGCAACAGGATTTGATTTTTTTTTGCCAGCTTAACAATTGCGGCAAATCTTGACAAAATCAGACTATTATATTTTCCGGGTCGGGGCTCCAAATCATTCCAAAAAAAGAAAATGCGCGCCGTATTGATGCCCAATTGTTTCATTTTCGCAAAATCCGCCGACAGTTCAACCGGATCCCATTCGCGCCACATGCGGCAATCATGTATGGACGACAAGTAATTTACCCCTACAGGGAAAAAAAATCTTCCCTGAAACTTAAAGTATCCGCCGTTAATCCCGACAAATTCTTTGTTCATTACCCCCCCCCCTTGTATGACGCATATATTTTGTCCAGCTCCCTTTGTTTATGGGATTCAATTGTATACTCATGGCCGGCCAATATTTTCCTGGCAATATCGCCTGCATTATCGACGATGTTTTTCATTCCCTCGTTACGCCATTGTCCCAAAGTCGAATGAGTGAAGAGAGAAGGCGTCCAGAAGAATTCCTTGTAATTCAAAGTAGACGGATGATCCAGAAATGTGCCGCTGTTCTGCACGCCCGCATTAATGAGATCGGCTGCGTCACACTCGTTTTCAATTTCCATTCCTTCTACAATCCTCTCAACGTAATGCGCTATTTCCATATCTATGACCAACTGCGCGAAGCTGAAAACCTCATCCAAGGACAAAGATCCGGCCGCAGAAAACTGATTGACGCCCTGCAACGCATCCATCAGAATGTTCGCGGTTTTTTCAGCTGCAGTCTGGGCGTCGGGCATCTTGCCCATACATGAAAAATTACCGCCATGTGTGTAGCCCAAAGAAAACTGGTGCACTTGACATGCCATCAATCTCAACAATAAGGCTTCCGGAGAGCCAAGCACAGCCGACATATATTTCATATCAAACGGGAACAAACCGAAAGAGCAATAGATATTCACGCTTTCGTCGATAAGTTTTGGAATTATGGCCGCCGCAAGCGCCTCAGCAAGCCCCTGCGTCAAAGCCGGAAATACGACAAGCGGAGCAGTGGCGCCAGGCAGCGGGATCGCCCCCCCACCCACTGCCAGCCCTTTTAACCACCGCCTATCACACTTTTGAATGCGAAGCATAATATCCAGAGCCGCAACATCAATTTTCATTGGACTTATGGGTATTTCCATCGCGATGTAAGGCGGTTTGCGCTCCATGAGTGAATTCATTTCGAAAATGCAGGCTATTTCCTTTTCGTCGTACGAATCGGTGTGCACCGGCATCCATCCTCCGATCCCAACGCTATTCTCAAGCGCAACTTTCAGCGCCGCTATCTGGCGCAAATCGGCCGCCACGTCCTGTGGATGAACAGGAATGATCCCCTCCATCTTGAAATGGTCGCATAATTTCACCGCGCTTTTCAAATCGTTTAGCGTCGCTGGCCGAATGTTTCTGCCGCCCATGTCCAAAACGTTCAGACATAAAAAAGTCGGAAACATGCTGAAGGAAGTCGCATCAAGTTTGTTTTGTTGATATTGCCTGTTTTCCTTTTGAATCATAAGCCGATGCTTTTCAACAAGATCCGGCTCCAGACACACTCTTTTGCCGTTGATTCTGACGCCCGCTTTCTCCGAAAGCAACGCCAGCAGGCCGCCGTGGTCAACCTCCACGCCGATAGTTTCAAGCAAGCCCAATGCATCGTGATGTATTTTGCGGAGATCGTCCGCAATTAACCCGCCCGCAAGATTATATTTTCTATTACTCATCATATTTTCTCCTCATGTTACGGCATTTCATTTTTCAGCGGACAAAAGCCTCTTCGCCAGCATTATTTCATCCACGCCATCAATGTAATGATCGCGAAAAATACCTTCTGGTATAAATCCGTTCTTGATGTAAAACATAAACGCACGGGTGTTGTGCGCCGAAACACACGTGCTGGCCTTGCGCATCTTCGTTTGTGTCCAGAATTTCTCTAATGCTCCCATTAAAAGCGTTCCAACCCCATGATGAACGCTGTCCTGATCTATTCCGATCACCTCCAGCGTGCCGAGCCCGCATACACTAGCCGAACCGCGGATATACCCTATAACCTTGCCTTTATCTTCCGCCACATAGGAAATTACCAACCGGTCATGATTACGAACGTTGCTGACCCGGGCCAGCACATGCGGAGAAAAAGAGCGTTCAATATGCCGACACATTTTGTCGCCCAAAAAGGAACGAAATGCCCGAAGCATTATATCGGAAACCACTTTACTGTCCGAAGATTTGAATTTTCTTATTTGTCGAGTAGACATATCTGATTTCCTCCTTTAGGTATGCTTTGCATTCCCTGTTGTATCTTTTCTTTCGATATAAGGAGTGTCACATCATTCAACCATGTGAGGCGATCACTAGGCGCCCAAATCCGGCGACAGTCATACCGAAGCCTGAAATTTCCGTCCACACGACAGCGGCAGACGACAACATGACCGAAAATTTTACGCCCGAATGAACATGCCTTCCTGACGTTATGGCCTGTGCCATCCGAAAATTATTTTGTTAATCCGTTCGTCATCAAAAAAACTGTCATCAACCAGATCGGGCTTGGAACTCTCCAGAATGAGCGCATCTTCCAAGGCGAGAAATTTGTGTTTTATGCCCTGCGGCATAACCTTAGTGTCTCCCTGCCGCATGACAACCTTTTCGCCGGGAATTTCCATCTCCACTTTTCCTTTAACGACAAAAAAGGTCTCATGCTTTATTTTATGATAATGCCATGGACAGGTTTGATCCCTGAACATAAAGATGAATTTGCCGCAATATCCCTGTTCAATATTGTTATTGACGTCGAATTCCATCTCGCCGATCTGATAAAAATCATTCAATCCGAAATGTAAAAGCGACGGCGCAACCTCCGGAAGTTTCAGTCCCCAGGAATTTAAAATCTTACGGCATTTTTTTAATGCTTTATCTCTATACATTCCCCGTAATTCCAGTTTCTGCATAATTTTATCCATGAAAACCTCCATCCTCGCTCCTGCTTAATACCCATTCCGATTCAAGATCAAAATTTATAAATTGTACCATTACAAATTACTTCATAAGCCCCCATGTCAACCGTCCCGTAACGAATACGAATCCGACCGTCCATATCAACCGCGTTTGTCATCCAGTTCTGATTTGTACCCGCGTTAACACATGGCGAATTCGGATCCAAACGATAGTTCCGGCCCGCAAAATCAACAAACCTTGGATTGGCGTTCGTTATGTTGCCCACGCATGAAAAATTGGGAAAGCTCCCCGCGCAAGAGTAGAAAACATTATTGCTGTGAATATTATTGACGGTCGCGTCCCAAATGTCGTTATTTCCGCCAGCGGCCGTGTTTGAAACGATAATGCAATTCGAAACTTTTACGTTTACATTCGCGCTCGTTATCATTATTCCACCGCCCTTGTCGGACGTGTAATTGCTGACAACCGTGCAACAACTTGCCGTCGCAGCCCCGCAGTTGTCAAAAAACATTCCTCTATTATTCCTTTCTACCACACAATTATACAGACAAGGCGCGGCGTTATTGTAGAGACGCACGCCAAAAGCGCCATTCCCTGCTATTGTGCAGTTTGAGCATATTGTGCTGTTGGTGAATCCAAAGCCGATTCCTCCGCAATAATTGCTGCTGATAACGCAGTTTGCGACAACCCTCCCATATGTCCGCACGTCCACCGCCGCCTCGCCGGCGGCATTGCTGTTTCCGCTAATCGTTGAATTGACAAGCGCACATATCACACTAGTGCTAGCCCCCACCACGACTCCTCCGCCCGCTCCTGTTGCATAATTGTTATTAATGGCACAACCTGTGATCGTAACGTCATCGCCAAAAATTCCTCCGCCCAACTTAGCGCTGTTGTTTATAATCACCGAATTAATGATTTTTTTATCAACTTGGGTATAAATAGCGAATACTCCTCCGCCGAAACCGTTTCCGCTTCCGACAGCAAAATTGTTACTGACCACACAATCGATCAGTTTTGCATAATGATACGCCAAAAACACCCCGCCACCGCCGATGCCGGACAAAACCCGGTTGCCGCTAATTATGCAATTCGAAACTATTGCGCCAATTCCCGAACTGCCTTCCAAGGCTATGCCGCCGCCGCCCCTATCGCCATTGACGGTGTCACTGTAATAATTGTTGAGTATGGCACAGTTTTGCATTGTTCCCCTGCAGATTTTAACGCCGCCGCCCAATCTGTCCGCCCATACCGCCGTCGAGTTTGTATACCAGGCGTTTGATATCGTGAATCCGTCAACAAGAGAAGCGGCGTTGTCGATATAAAAACACCGGTTGCTATAGGCCGGATAATTGCCGTTAATGAAGGTGAAGTTTCTTCCATTCACACTTTTTAGAATGCCGCCGTTGGTAATGACGATTTGATTTGTCAACGCATAATTTCCGTTCGTTACCCAAACCGTTTCGCCGCTCGCGGCAACATCCACCGCCCACTGAATCTGGGTGGCCGCATCCGCCCATGTTAGATAAGGCAAGTTGTTCGCTCCGGATAACGAAACGTAATGCGCTGCGGCAAAACATTGGCACGAAGCAATCGCGACAACAACCATCATACCGATTTTTTTTGTGTGTATTATTTGCATGCGTCTTCCCCCATTAAGCCAATTCAAAACATCAAGTTTGATTAATTCAAACATAAGTTATCCCGTCTTTTGGCGAAAAACAAGCCTGCATCGTCAAATGTTAAATTTTACGAAAAGACGACTATTTAAAATGGTTTTTATCGCGTTCAGACTCCGCCAGTTCCGACATCCGAACAACCCGTTGTTCGCGCATCGAGATTTCCGCGGCAAAACACACCTTCATGGTCTCGTAAGCATCCGAAGCCGACACTTCCGGTTTCATGCCGTTGGCAACCAATTCCGCCGCCCTGATGTTCTGACCAGCGACATTATGAAACCATTGCTCGTCCTCTCCTTTGGGAAAAGAAATTGTTTCAACAATACGGCTGACTAGTTGATTCGGGCCATCGGAAAATTCCCAGCGGCGAAGCCGACGTCTGTAAACGTCGGCTTCTATCGCCCCGCGAGTTCCGAAAATATTACATTGAAGAGCGTGCCCGTCGTCGGATTGTTTTTCAATCGTTTCGCGCAATGGATCGGTTTTGTGCGTCTCGCCTATATGCATGACAAAATTGACCGAGCCGACCGCCCCGTTCTCGTAACGCATGACGATCTGGTGGTTGTCCGGATGATTGAAATACGTCACCGCATTGGGGGCGCTTAAGGAATACACCTCTTTTACCGGGCTCCCGGTCCACCATCGCTGCAGGTCGAGATAATGCGAAAGCTTTTCGCTGATAAGCGTGCCCCGGCTGTTGCTCCGCCATGTGTTCTTCAAATGGAACTCGCTGCAATAATAACGGCAATGGCTGCTCACCACGTAGCCGACCAGGCCTCGGTCTATCCATGCCTTCGCCTGGGTATACAATTTCGAATAATGCAATTCGAAGCCGATTTGCAGGAATCGGCCGGTTTCTCTTTCCGCGCGAATCATCCGGCGCGCGGCTTCAAGCGTTTCTCCCATCGGTTTTTCACATAAAACAGCCTTGCCGGCCCGAAGCGCCTTCTCCGTTTGCTCCGCGTGCGCCGCATTGACGGACGCGATATACACCAACGCTATCGAGGGATTGTCGAGGATTTCCTCAAGATTGCTTGTCGTTCGAATGGCCAGCTCACGGCCCCTTATTTCAGCCCTTTTTTTGTCAGGTTCATAACCGAAAACCGAAGCCACATGCGGCGACGTTTTGGCCGCCGTAACATGCGTGGCGCCCATCGCGCCAAGCCCTAAAACCGCTACCGCAATTTTATTCATTCAAGTCACCCCCGGGAAAATCATACCTTGCTGCCGCAGGAACCCTCACTTAAACACCACCTTGCATTCAGCAATCATGAACCACTTCTTTTGCGCGGCAGATTCATCCAGAGATCTAAAACATATCTTATTGAGTCCTCGCTTAAGAATATCGGGAGGTATTAAAAACTCACGCTCGGACCAGCCGCGTTCCGAAAAACCATTTTCGCCCGCAAAAACTTCTTTGCCGTTTATGGTGATCCGGATACGTGCCATGCCAGGCTTGTCGTCATCCTGTCCAATAATCAACAGGCATGACCGACCGGGAGGCATTTGGTCAATATACAATACCGTTTCCGTCGCGGCGAAGGAACTCTTCCGGCCATAAAACCAAACGGCTTGGCGCGGTTCGCACATATGGCGATATACTTCCGGGCCACATCCTCCGTAAAAACCATCGAGAGAAAGTAGCCATCCACCGGGAATACTTGCCTGAAAGATATTTTGCCGTTGTTCGGATTCCAATATCGTCCATGGATCTCCGATAAGTCGGCTGACCAATGGGTCATCGTACCACGGCTGGACTTTTGTTGAAAGCTTGGCAACACGACGGAGCCAATCGTTTTCGACGCCTTCACCAGATGTTCTGACTTTCATGGCCCGCGCAATCCGCACAAAATCACCAAGACGCTCGGCAAATTCCAGCTTGGTTACTACCATTTTTTCATTTACGAGATTTCGCTCGTTTATATCCTCGAAAAGCACCACAAATTTTTCCTTGCGGACGCGATAAAGCGAGGCCTGATCGCCTGCCGCAGCGATTTCGGCCTGCCGCAACATTTGAAGCGCTTTTTCAACAAACTCGACCGTAAAAAGTCCGGAAACGCTGCCGCCGCCCACTTTTATATGAACCTGACGTTCCTCAACCTCCATGCACAGAAAGTTAAAATATTTCCGCATAAAAGGCGCCGCCTTGCCATAGTAAGCTGCCATGAACTCGTCAATAAGAGCTTCCACATCGGCATTGGGCGTCCAAAGCGCTCGGCTGAATACAAAAGTATGCAAGTCTTGAAAGGTAAACTGTGTTCCACCAACAAAACAAAATAATATTCCGCGAATGCCGTTGGCGGCATAGAAATCCAAATTTCTCTTTGTTGCATAAAAACAACCCTGAATGTTGGGATATTCATAGACATACATATTTTTGGGACATTTGGCAATCCAACCTTTAAAATCTTCCAGCGCCTGCCTGTTTTTTTCACAGGCAAGGTCATGACTTTGGCAGTTTGCGCGCGGCGGATATGGACAGAACAGAACCCGAATGTTTGGTTCCGGCAGGACGCGTTCTGGAGGGAACTGCGTTACAGTATAAGCCAGAGTCAGGATACGCTTGTCGGGGTATTGTTTTGCAATTACTCTGGCAATCTCATTATTATAATCCAGCAGGCGATCTGTTACCTCCACGCCGGGCACCGCATCAAAGGCCTTACATTTCTCGCATTGGCACCATCGGTCCGAATCATCCTGCCCTACGCCAAAAAAAGTTCGATTTTTTTGCTGTTCAATCAAGGCCAGAAGATGTTCCGTGGATATCCTGCGAACATCAGGATTTGAAAGACAAAGGTGGGTAAAGAAATATCCGCTGGGATGTGAGCCAGTTTCAAAACTCGCTTCAGACCCACCCCGGCTTGCGCCACCCCTCCGGTGGAGGGGATTGTAAGCTGTTGCTGACCAATCCGTAAGGTCCCCTCCTTTGGAGGGGTGCCCAACGGGCGGGGTGGGGCTTCAGAGCGAGTTTTGAAATCACCTCATGTGTATGAAATTTTGGATTGAGACGTTTACCGTCCTTCTGTAAGGCAAAATATTCCGGATGTTTTTCACCGTATTCCTGACAGGGCACTAGGCTTTGCTGAGCATGAAAACCGTCACCTTGATTAACTCCCTGTGGTGCCACCAGTTTTGTCGGACTTACACAATCGTCAAGCGGCGTATGACCAAGCTTCAAGCTCCAAGGCCTCACCCATCGAAATTCATAAAAAGGTTTTACGCAAAGTCGCTGTTCCTTGATTCTTAAATTGCCAAACCTTGGAACCACTTCGCAGTCAGAAGCATAAAACCTTACCCCCAATTGACTCAGAAATGCGTATGCACCATAAACCGTACCCAGATCGCGCCAGCCGCAAATGGCGACTCGCCCCTGCGCCACTTTGATTACGTAACCGTCGCGCTGTACGTCATTAAGCTCCTGTTGATTTATAAGCCCGGTCTCTATTGCCAGCCGACCAACGACAATGACGCCCATCGGCACTGTTTTATCCGAAACTTCCATTATTTCCAGCTTTTTGCCGGATATACGCGCCAGATATGAAACAATATCTTCTGCGGCCAGCCTCTCCCGCTCGGAAGCCTTGGGCGCCAAGGCAACGGAAGTAATCTCTGTATTATGATTGGAAATAAGATTTTTCAAGGCGCTTCGCCAATTGCAGACAAACGACTTTGCAACGGATCTATCCGGCACAATTAAAATATTACCTTCCGGCAAACGCGATTCCGACGGCTTGATCGCCAATTCAATTGAAACAACACATTCACTCCCGGGTTTGACAGGCATGGAACCGAACGCCCAAATACCCCGCTGATTTCCATATTTTTCCAGGCGAGCATCAAAGGGATACACTTGGAAATGCGAGTCAGTAGAAATGATAATTTTGCGACTTGAGGATTTGACAATGAGAACATCTCCCGGCCTGGAGATTCCTCCGCAGCCTGGAGCATCCGTGACAGAGGCCGTGCCAATCAATATCCCTTCCTTGTTCTGGACATCAATACTCCCACCTTTGACAAGTTCAGGTGCAAACTGGAACCAGGAACATTCAACAGGGCCGATAGAAACACCCTCCTTCATTGTCACACGAGCAGTGACGCTTACCCCTGATTCCGATACCGTGGCCGAATATATCAGATTGCCCTGTGGTAAACCGGCCTCCAACGTCAGTGTACGACCACCTCGAGAAATTGATATATATCCCTCCCTTTGCGCATCCTCAATCGAAACGAGACGTCCTTTATAACCAGGACTGAACACGGTCAACGCAGAACCGAAAGATATGATGGCACCTTTATGGGTAATTACCAATCCGGCATTGGTCAAAGAAACCGTATAATCCCCAGCGCAGACCTGATTGCCGCTGTCATTCTCTGCCCAAGCCATCAAGCAGACAGCGATAAACGCCAACGACAGAAAAATTCGCGAAATACACATCGATGCGTCTCCTTTCCTCGGGTCACGCCCCCCGCGAAACTTCATCAATTAAATGCAATACTCTTTTCTCAATGATCTCTCCACCTTCAGGAGTAATAATGGAAGAGCCGATCCAAGTCTGGTAGCCTCCTTCTTTAAAAGCCTTTCTGGTGGGAATATATCCAATAGAATCATTTGCCAGATTAACAACAAAGGTATTCTTAAATTTTGACCTTTTTTTTATCTGTAAACCATACCTGACAAACTGCTCGCCGGGGATGCCGACCAAAACGACATCACCTATCCTCACAACCTGAATCAAGGTGGAAAAATTTTTCGTCGTTTCTCTTAATTCCTGAAACTGCCTATAACATCTTCGAAAATAATCCTTCCATCCTTCTATAGTTTCTTTATCGGCTCTACCACCTATCCTTTCGCAGACATAATCAACCTCTCTCATCTGCCCAGCATCAAGCGACCTCAAGGGAAGGACTATTTCTTCCTTTATTGATTTCAGCTCCTTACAAGAATGAAAAGAAATATTTTTCGCCCGCCTTACCACTTCCTTCCCTAATTTTAGCCCCATCGCTTCGGCTGTTCCATATTTTCTGGGATGAATATCGCCGCAGGCCCCCCTCGTAAAAAGGGCCAAGCCACCCAGTTCCTGCTCAATAATCCCGGAAGCTACCCCAGGATAATCCGCCGATATCCCGGAGAAACCTCCGGCGTCGGCATGACATGCGTAATTATAGAATGTGGCAATAAAATTATCTTGAAAGTCCTTAAAGAAAATTATTCCCACAGCCGGATCAATCGGCCCCGTCGAAACAACTTTTTCTCCCTTCCTCGGCGGACACCACGATATGGTCCCGTCTTCAAGCCTAAACCGACTGTTCAATCCAATGGCATCCTCACATCCTTTAGCAATCCCTATTTTAACCTCCTTGAAGTTTTTTATCGCATCTCTTGCCGCATTCACCAGTTTCCCGCGAAGGCTTTCCAAGTATTTTTTCTCCTTCTTGACCACCGAGCTATCGGCAGTCTGCGGTCCGGAGTGCGTATGAGAGCAGGCTATCATGAGATTCCCCCTGGGAATGTCGCACCTTTCTTCAATGTCCTCCACCACTCTATCAGCGAAATCTCTCTTCAAATGCAGGAGATCGCAACAGATAATTCCCACCCTGATGTTTTTCTGACGCAAGACTAAAATTTTGGCATAAAGAGGGTCATGAACCATATTGCAAATTTTCTCAAGAAGATGACCCTCTACCCTGACCGCGCCATTCGGCGTAACATCAACCTTACTCGTTCCCGCATATATATTATCCTTTTGCATTTCAACCTTCACACCCCTAAATATTCCATTCCTTTTCCGTTTTTAAAGTCGACGGGAAATGCGCCATTTTTTTAGTCGCGCCGGTTGTCTCCCGAACAACCAGATTAGGCTTGATAACAACCTTACAATGCATCAATTCCTTTCCATTTATCATATCAAGCAGCGTTTTCGCCGTCAGCACTCCCATAGTTTTTCTACGCACGTGAATAGTGGATAACGAGGGTATCGTTTCTGCCGCCAGACTGATATCGTCAAATCCAAGCACACTTATATCAGCCGGGATTTTAATTTTTTTTTCTTTTATGGCCTCCATGGCGCCGATGGCAACCATGTCATTAACGGCCATAACCGCGCTCACCGCACGCTGACCGTTTAAATTTAGAAAATTCTTCATTGCTTCATATGCGGAGCGCATACTGAAATTACAAGCCAGAATCAGCGACGGATCATTGTCCAAACCAAACTTTTCCACCGCCATTTTATATCCCGCCAATCTGTCCATACTGCCTATGTCATTATCCGTGTCGCCCTTTAGATAGACGACTCTTTGATGCCCCAATGAGGTCAAATATTCCACGCCTTTTATTATTCCATACGTATTGTCAATTAATACAGAAGGAATATCCTGCCCCGGCAAATAGTAGTCAAACAATACGACGGGCATGTTCACGGCTTTCGCTTTTTTCAGGAACTCATCATGATAACACCCCGTGATGATCACACCCGCAACCATTTTTATATCAACCTGTTCAGGCAAATCAACGGCATGATTTACGGTTTGAAATCTGAGACAATAACCGCGACTTCGCAATTCATCATCAATACTTTCTATTACGCTGTTGTAAAAATTGTTCGTTAACAAAAAATACTTCTTGTCGATAATAAACAAAATTGTCCTGCCTGTAATTTTGCGTCTTATGTAATTGAAATTATTGGCAAGTCCGACTATTTTCCTCTTTTGCTCCGCAGAAATATTCCTGTCATTATTTAACGCTCTTGACACCGTGGATATGTCGACATTCGCCATCCGAGCGATTTTTTTCATTGTGATTTTCATGTTTTCCCGGCCTTTTCGGCATCAACCGTCACTGCGCATTATTAATGCAAGTTGCATACAATGTATACGCAAATAAACTGGCGGTCAAGTCTTTTTTACAAATTTTTAAATCGACGAAAAAATATTGCCATTAAAATCAAAACCGGCACAATGTTCTTTTCTTTCGGGGAACAACGGCATGGCGCACTGAGACGCTCTAAAAATTCGCCGAATTTAATACAATGGTTTTTTTGGATTTGAACGATTATGACCGCCACAATTAATCTGGACTCAAGCTTGCCAGTCTGGAGCGGCATTCCGTTCATCGGCCTTTTGTTGTCATTGGCGCTATTGCCGCTATTTGCGCCGCGTTTCTGGAAAAAAAATTATTATTACGTTGTGGCCGCCTGGGCGCTGGTTCTTGCCCTGCCCTTCCTCTGGTATTTCGGCCAATCGGCTGGCCATGAAATCGCCCGCATGGTCCTGCTCGATTATCTTCCATTCATGATTCTCCTGCTTTCCCTCTTCGCCGTGGCCAGCGGCATATACGTGGAAGGCGCCCTGAAAGGCACGCCCTTTACCAACGTGATCATGTTGTTCATCGGCACGGTCATTGCCTCATGGATCGGTACAACCGGCGCATCCATGCTGCTCATCCGGCCGATGATCCGCACGAACGCCAGGCGCAAAAACAAGACCCATATCATCATTTTTTTCATTTTCCTGGTCAGCAATATCGGCGGCTCGCTCACGCCGCTCGGAGACCCGCCGCTTTTCCTCGGGTTCCTGCGCGGCGTGCCGTTTTTCTGGACATTCAGCCTGCTTCCCGTTACGGCGTTCATCAGCGGCCTTTGCCTGACGATCTTCTTTATTCTGGACACCTTCTATTACCGGTTGGAAAAACACCATTTGCCGCACCTGGAGGAATCGCATCTTGACGCCGGGCTGCGGCTGCGTGGCGGGCATAACTTTATTTATCTTGGCGGAATCATAGCGGCCGTGCTTTTCAGCGGCATTGCCGACCTTGGAGAGGCCGTCTTCATGGGCGTCGCTCTTCCGGTTCAGGATATTATCCGCGATTTTATTCTGCTGGCCCTGACCGCGCTTTCCATGGCAACAACCGCGAAAAAAATCCGCGCGGCCAACCAATTCTGCTGGCATCCGATGCTGGAAGTGGCGATCGTCTTTGCCGCGATCTTTGTCACGATTCTGCCGGTTCTGGCAATGCTGCGCGCGGGCCGGGACGGCCACCTTGCCTTTATTACCAATGCCGCCCAGGCCCCCTGGCACTATTTCTGGATCACGGGCCTGCTTTCCAGTTTTCTCGACAATGCTCCGACCTACCTGACCTTTTTAACCACCGCGCTCGGCAATTTTCTCAATGGCCTGCCTGAGCATGAAGCCGTGCTGAAACTGATTTCCGGGCATCCGGTGATTTTGCAGGCCATATCGGCCGGAGCGGTGTTCATGGGCGCCAACACTTATATCGGCAACGCGCCGAATTTCATGGTGCGCGCCATTGCCGAAGAAAGCGGCGTAAAAATGCCGAGCTTTTTCGGCTACATGGCCTGGTCGCTTTTTATTCTCGTGCCGCTTTTTATCCTGGCCACGCTGGTTTTTTTTGCCTGATTCGACGGCCAAATAATTCTTTACGAGAAAAGATGGTTTTGATATTTTTTGAATATGATTCAGACTGTTGTACATAAACATAATTTACGCGATTCGAGAGCTATTTTGCGCGATCTCGAATTTTGGAAAACCCGTCCGCCTGCAGAGCGTATTGCCGCCGTCGACCTCCTGAGAAAACAACATGGATGTTCAGAAAGACTTCGAAGATCTGCTCGCGTTATTCAACGCACACAAGGTTGAATATCTAATCGTCGGCGGATATGCGCTTGCCTTTCATGGCGCCCCCCGCTACACAGGCGATATTGATATCTTTGTTAAACCTACCGCCCAAAATGCCGAACGCATACTCAAAGCGCTGGCAGAATTCGGATTCGGCAGCTTGAATTTGGCCGTTGAAGATTTCTCGTTGCCGAACAAGGTGGTCCAACTGGGAGTGCCGCCGGTGCGGATAGACCTGATTACATCCATAACAGGAGCGTCGTGGGAAGAAGCATTTGATGGAAAGTTACCAGGAACTTACGGCGATCTCCCCGTCTATTTTATCGGCCGGAAGGAATTTGTGACAAACAAGCGCGCCTCCGGCAGAAAGAAAGATCTGGCAGACCTCGAGGCGCTGGGTGAAGAAACATGAATATTTTCGTGTGGATCAGGGAACAACTTCATCCGGAAGTTTGCACTTTCGACCACACGGTTACGGCAATGAAATAGCCAAACCTGTTGTTATTCCACGCCTATTCCGGGAATGTATTCCACCATCTTTACCTGCAAGCCCGCCAGCAGTTCCATGTTCGTCTCTTTTCGGTTTCCAGCGATAGGTATTCGCGCAACAACGGAAATTCGGGCTTAAGTATTAAAGTTAGGTTTGACCCGAATGGCGCTAAGTTAAGCGTTTTTGCGCCATTCTGTTGGCGGCTCAGCACAGCTTCGCCCTCCATGTTGCTGGGCGATACGGTTTGTGGAGGGCGAGCCTGTGGCGAGCCGGGGCTTATCTTAGCGCCATTCAGGTTTGACCCCGATTATTCAAATCGGCCTTCTTATGTAGCCGAGCGGAGAACAGCCGAAGGCCGTCTTGAAAATCTTTGAAAACGAGGCGACGTCCTCATAGCCCAGATATTCCGATATTTCCGCCACGTTCAGCGAGGAACGCCGGAGAAGATAAACCGCCGCAGAGAGCTTGGTTTTCAAAAGAATGTCGCTGAAGGAAAGTCCCGTTTCTTTTTTCAACAGCCGCGCAAAAGTCGATTCGCCCATGCCGACCGCCGCGGCCACCGAGCCGCGCCCGGGATTTTCGCGGTATTTTGTCTTGATGATCCCAAGGGCCCTGGCGACGGCCGGAGAAAGGGTCTCGAAAGAGTCGGCGAAAAGCATGGGAATTTCATCTGGAATATTTTTTCCGACAAACGGCTCCTCGTGCTTTTCCAGCCTTTGCAGCAAACGCCGCTTGTCCAGAACCTCGGCCAGGTACGCGCCGATCAGCTTCCACACGGCAATATGCCGGGTCAAACGGGAACTGTCCGCGACCGGAACGGATTCGGCCAGCGCCATGAGCTTTGCGTGATCGTATTTGTATTTTTGCGCCAGTTTTGCCATGATGGCGGGATATTTCCTGTCGGGAAACACCTGGCCGATCGCCAGGCCGCCGACCAGTTTGCCGCCGACCACAAAGGGAATGACGATCTGGGTCAAACCGGCGAAACAGCGGTACATCAGAAACGGCTTGCGCCCCGCGAAACATTTTTTCAGGCTTTCATACTCCACTTTCCGGCATCTTGCATGGGCGGAAGGAGAACTCTTGATATAACTGCAGAAAGGCGAACCGTGAATCCTGAACTTTTCCGGAACGTCAAATTTGCCTATCTCCTTGGAAAAAAAAGTCAGGTCATACAGGCAGACCCGCAAGCCCGTCAGCGCGGAAAGTTCCTGAAGCGACTGGAACAGGATGGTGTTTCCGCGTTTTTCCTCGAAGGGAAAAAAAATGGGCAGGTTTTTCATGCCTCCTTAACCCATTGAGCCGGAGTGAGGATTGACACGCCGTGAGCGTAACGTTCCCGAAAATGTTTCACATTGCCCGTTACCAAGGCAACTCCCGCTTCCTTCGCCAGTTCCAGAAACGGCGCGTCGTCAGGATCAGGCAAACCGCGGATAATTTTATCCGGTCCCGGCGCCAACCAGAGGGCATTCTCCTGAATTAAATCAAGCACCATGGTAATATTTTTCCGTTCCAGCCCCAATTCCGGCCGGCAGAGCACTTCCAGGTATTCCTCAAAAATCCTGCCATCCAGAACGGCGCGGACGGCCCCCTGCCTGAGCCATTCCACGATAAGTCCCGGCGGCCCATGGGGGGAAAGGAAGCCGGATACAATAACGTTTGTATCGAACACCGCCGTTTTCACGAATGCGACCTTCTTGCCTTTCTCGTCTTGGCAATCAAGAGATTGATGTCGTCCGGATTCAAACGCGCGGCTCCGGTCTCGCGGGCTGTTTTCCAGATTTGCTGGAGAGCCATACGGGCGTGCGCCTCGCGCACCGCTTTAAGGATCAACTCAGGGTCTTCGCCGCTATTGACGTTCAACATGAGCGCCATAGGTTTGCCGTTGCTGGTCAGCAAAATGGTTTGTTCCTTTTGCAGGCGCTGGCGCAAAAGCCGGGGCGCTTTCAGATCTTTTACCGCAACAAAGTTCATTATTATCTCCTTTTTATGACCTATATAATATTATTTTGATATCCTTGTCAAGGCAATTAATAGGTGAGCATGGCGAGCCATTTTTCGCCCTCGTTGCCCAGGCGCCACTTGCCGTTTTCGCGGACGATCAGGCGGCAGCCGTTGCGGCCCAGAACGGCGGCGTCCACGCCGCGGATAAAATATTTTTTCCGGCCCATTGCGCTGATTTCATTCTGCAGCGCGGCGCGGCCCTGCAACGGCAAGCCGTTTTCGGAACAGGCCAGGACCATGGCGCCGCCGGCGCAAGGCGCGCCATGCCAAAGCCCGGGATAACGCCGGAAAAAATCGATTTGCCTGCCTGTCTTGAGAATGATTTCAAACGCGGGGCGCATTCCGCGCAGGTGACTTTCCAGGTCGTAACAATCAAAATCCTCCTCCTGTTTTTCATAGACCGAGAGCGGATCGACGCCGATCAGATTCCAGCCGTTGAACGCGCCGTGCTCGTTTTTTGTGCGGCGGCGTTTCATCCAGTTGTCAAAATTAGAATTAAGCATCACGCAAACCTCAAAATGCAGATGTCCCTGGGACGGCGGCATGTGGATTGACGATGTCGAGCCCATTTTTCCCAGCAATTCGCCCTCCTGCGCTTTGACTCCCCGGGATATATGCGGATCTATTTTATCCAGATGCGCATAGAGCGTGTAAAGTTTTCCGTTGCCATGGGCCAGAACCACATATTTCCCGTAGTTGGAATTTCCCTCAAAGCGATTGAGATACACGACCATGCCGTCCGCGGCTGCGTAAACATCGTCCTGCGGCCGGCCGGCCGCGTCGCGTTTGAGGGGCGCGATATCGACGCCTTCATGAAACGAAGGCATCAGCCTCCTGCCGACACAGCCCAGGCGCACCGAGCCGAACAGGGCCGACTCCGGCCTGCCGGAAAGCGTGGGTTGAAATGAGCTTAAAGCATACCGGTCGAGTTCGCGCTCGGTGGGAAAGCCGAAGCGGAGTGTTGCCGGCGCCGCGCAAACCGCAGGCGCGGCCGCCTTTTTCAGCTGTTCCGCCTTCCAATATTTTTCCCGCCAGAACATAAAAAGCAGGATGTCCAAAATCAGCAGCGGAACCAGCCAGCGCAAATGCCATCTGAAATTGAAAGCGCTCATGGGTCTGAATACTGCTAAAAAAAAACGCGCATGTAAATCAATAAGAAGCCCGGATCGCCGTCGAATCGGACTCAGGTATTTCGAAGCGCATATCGGGTTTCCCCTGATGGGAGAAAAACAGTCGTTGGATATAGTTTTTCAATTAAACGCTTGAGTTAAAAACACGGCTGAATATGCTGGACGTTTTATGGGCGCGCCCTGAAATCGGCCGGCGCGTGACGATTAATATATAAATTCAGCACGGAAAGGGAAAACATGAGCATCAGACTCCTGGTTGCGGACGACCATAAGATAATGCGCGAAGGGCTTAAGGCTCTGATCGAGAAGGAACCGGACATCGAGGTGGTCGGAGAGGCCGAGACCGGAAAAGAGACCGTGAGCATGACCCAAAAATTCTCGCCCAACGTGGTGGTGATGGATATCGCCATGCCGGACCTGAACGGCATCGAGGCGGCGCGTAAAATCACCAAAGCCAATACCAACGTCAGGATCGTGGCGCTCTCGGCGCACGCCGACCAGCATTTTATCCGCGAAATGATGTCGGCCGGCGCCTCAGCCTATGTGCTCAAGGACACGGCCTACGAGGAACTCGTCCGCGCCATCCGCGAGGTGATGAAAGGCAAGAAATACCTTTCCCCCGATATCGCGCGCGGGGTGCTGGACGCCTACGTAAAGCTTTCGCGTCCCCTGACCGAGAACCCGGCGTTTGTGGTCCTGACCGACCGGGAACGCGAGGTGCTGCAGATGATCGCTGAGGGAAAGAGCACCAAGGAAATCGCCGGCGAAACTGAAGTGAGCGTGAAAACCATTGAAACGCACCGGCGCAACATCATGGAAAAACTCAACTTGCACAGCATCGCCGAACTTACCAAGTATGCCATTCGCGAAGGTGTAACCTCGGTTGACGCATGAAAATTCTGCTCATAGACGACCATAAGGAAACGCGCAAGGAAATGTCAGGCTTGATCAACGCCGAAAAAGGCCTGACCGTGGTGTCCGAGGCGTCCACCGGCGAGGAGGGCGTGCAGAAGGCCGGGGAAATCAAACCCGACCTGATCGTGATGGATATTCTCCTGCCCGGCATCAACGGCATCGAGGCCACCAAAATTATTGTGGCAAACAACCCGGACGCAAGAATCCTGGCCTTGTCCAACCACTCCGGCCATTTCCTCGTGCAGGCCGTATTGAAAGCCGGCGCCATAGGCTATGTGCGCAAGGACCGCGCGTTCGAGGACCTGCTTCCCGCCATCCGCACTGTCGCCGCCGGCAAACAGTACCTGGGACACGGAGTCAATGACTGAGACGATTTTAGATTTCGGATTTTGGATTGACAATCTAAAATCGCAAATCCAAAATCAAAAATTACTTCCTCTTCTCCATCTGCCTGATTCTCCGCAAGTGCCGGTCGCCCCTGAATTCCGCCGCAAGCCGGACGCGCACCATCCAATGGCGTTCCCACTAACGTCACAATAAGTCAGCCCCCAAGTCGTAAGACCTCAGTCATTGGTGGAGACGGCCTGACCTCAGGCCGTACAGAGCGGGACGGGGTCGTCCCGTCTCCATAACTCCAGATGACTGAGGGGGTTATGGGGTTATCCCAAGTCGGAAAAATCTATTGACACGCAAAGATGCAAAAGATTACCATTCTGTAACATTTCCATGTCTATCAAATTAAAGCTCACTATCCTGTTCCTGACGGCCGCTCTGGTCCCGGCTTTTCTCATCGGCATCATCACCTTTATTAATTACAAAAAATACCTGGAAGCCGACCGGCTCTCCGACCTGCAGAACATCGTCGTTTTTAAGGCGGACAAGATCGAAACCTACTTTGAAACGCTGAGGCACAACGCCGAACTGGTGCAAGGCGCTTATGTCGTCAGAAAAAATCTTCCGGACCTGAACCGCCTCTGCTCCACGCCCGGACATCCGCAATTTGCCGAGGCAAAGAAAACGATCGACCTGCGGATGCGCCAGATGCAGAAAAACCTGGGATTGCTTGACATTATGCTGGTCAATCCCGGGGGATTGGTCGTCTATTCAAGCGACGCCTCCACCGCCTCCAACCGTTTTTTAAAGCCCCTGCCCGACCCCCGGCAAAAAGCCTTTGCCGAGGGAAAAAAGCGGGTTTATTTCACGGAAATTTTTTCCGACAAGGATAAGGACAATCAGCCGGAAATGCTGGTTACGGCCCCGCTTTTCGATTTAAACGAGGGCTTCCTGGGGGTGGTCGCGCTGGAAGCGGGGATGGCGCAGGTCTACGGCCTTATTCAGGATCCGACCTGCCTGGGAAAAACCGGCGAGACGCTGCTGGTGAGTAAAGCCGGCAATCGCATCTCGTTTTTAAACCCGCCGCGCCACGCCGCGCATGCGGACATCGATGAAAAAATATCTTTCGGCGACAAGACCGCCCTTCCGGCTCAAGCCGTTCTGCAAGGCGGGAACGGCGCGGGAGTGTCGGTCGATTATCGCGGCAAGGAAGTCGTCGCGGCCTGGAAGCATATTCCGGTCTTCAATTGGGGAATAATCGCAAAAATCGATTCCGCCGAAGCATTCGCCGGCATAAACAACCTGAAAAAAACACTGCTGCTGGTCCTGGCCGGCGCCCTGGCGCTGGCCGGTCTCATGACCCTTTATCTTGCCAGGTCCATTTTTAATCCCATCGGAAAACTGATAAAAGGCGTGGAGACGGTGGGAAAAGGAAACCTGGACTACAAGGTCGCCAGTAATTTAGACGACGAGATCGGCCGGCTTTCGAGGGCTTTTGACAAGATGATCGGCGATTTGAAGCTGCTCGCGGCCGCGCGCGATTCCGAGCGCCGGCGCTTTTACGACGTCCTGGAAACCCTGCCAGTTTACGTTATCCTGCTGACGCAGGATTATCACGTGCCGTTCGCCAATCGCTTTTTCCGGGAACGCTTCGGCGAATCGCACGGCAAGCGCTGTTATGAATATTTGTTTCAGCGCACGGAGCCCTGTGAAAATTGCGAAACCTTCAAAGTCTTTAAAAGCAATGCGCCCCACCGCTGGAAATGGACCGGGCCGGACAACCGCAATTACGATATCTATGACTACCCCTTCACAGACACGGATGGCTCAAAACTAATCATGGAAATGGGCATCGACATCACCGAGCAAAAGCGCGCGCAGGAATCTTTGCGTTCAGCCTCCCTCTACGCCCGAAACCTCATCGAGGTTTCCCTTGATCCTCTGGTAACTGTCTCAAGCGATGGCAAGATCACCGACGTCAATGAGGCCACCATCAAGGTCACCGGCCGCCCGCGCGAACAACTTATCGGCACAGATTTTTCAGACTATTTCACAGAACCGGAAAAAGCACGCGAGGGCTACCAGCAGGTCTTTGCCAGGGGCTTTGTCACCGACTATCCCCTCACCATCCGCCGCAAGGACGGCCATTTAACAGACGTCCTCTACAATGCCAGCGTTTACAAGGATACCCACGGCAACGTCCTCGGTGTTTTTGCCGCCGCGCGCGATGTGACCGTGCTGAAACAGGCCGAAGCGGAACTAAAACGTCATCGGGACAATCTCGAAGCGCTGGTGAATAAACGCACATCCGACCTTGAAGATACAAACAAGGAGCTGGCGCGTTCCAACGAAAGTCTCGAGCAGTTCGCGTACGTGGCCTCGCACGACCTTCAGGAGCCCCTGAGGATTATGGCGAACTATTCGCAGTTGCTGGAAAAGCGCTATAAGGAAAAGCTGGATAAGGATGCGGATGATTTCATTGACTTTATCGTGGATGCGGCAAAACGCATGCAGAAATTAATCACCGACCTTCTTGAGTATTCCCGCGTAGGCAGCAAAGATGCAAGTATGGCTGAAGTTGATTGTAATGAAGTCTTGCGAAAAGTGACTGCCACGATGGCGGGTCATGCCAGGGTTATTCACGATAACCTGCCGGTCTTGACCGCCCATGAGACCGGTTTGATCCGGCTCTTTCAAAACCTGATCGGGAACGCGCTGAAATTCCGCGGCAAAGAGCCGCCGCTAATCCACGTTGCCGCCCGGCGGGATAAAAACGAGTGGATTTTTTCGGTTCGGGACAACGGCATCGGCATAGAACCGCAATACAAGGAAAGGATATTCCAGATTTTCCAGCGCCTGCATTCCAGGGGCGAGTATCCCGGCACGGGCATCGGACTGGCCATCTGTAAAAAGATCGTCGAAAACCTCGACGGCCGCATCTGGGTGGAGTCGGAGCCGGGAAAAGGCTCCACCTTTTATTTCACGATGCCGATTAGAAATAAACCCTAAACTCGAAAGAAAGAAAAAACATGATTAATGAAAACGCGCTAACCCCGATCGAAATCCTCCTGGTCGAAGACAGCCCGGCGGATGTGCGGCTTACAATAGAGGCCTTAAAAGAGGAAAAACTGTATAACCATCTGCACATCGTGAATGACGGCGTGGAGGCAATGGCATTCCTGCGCCAAGAGGGCAAATATGCCAAAGCCGTGCGGCCAGACCTGATCCTGCTGGACCTGAACCTGCCCAGGAAAGACGGACGAACAGTGCTGATGGAGATCAAAAACGACGAAAAATTGAAAATCATCCCCATTGTGATCCTCACCATCTCCAAGGCGGAAGAAGACGTGCTGAAATCATACAAGTTGCATGCAAATTGTTACATCACCAAGCCCATAGATTTGAACCAGTTTTCCAAGGTGGTGAAGACCATCCAGGATTTCTGGCTGACGATTGTAAGGTTGCCGCCAAACACAAGATAATGGAAAAAAATAAGATAAATATTCTCATCGTTGAGGATAATCCGGGCGACGTCAGGCTCGCAGCCGAGATGTTAAAGGAATCCGTCCGCAATGCTTTCAGTTTAACGCCCGCCAGCCGGATTGAAGACGCCCTGAAAAAACTGAAAGAAACAAAATTCGATATTGTCCTGCTGGACCTCAACCTGCCGGACAGCCGCGGCTTCGAAGGCCTGGATAAAATTTCCCGGCAGCATCCGGCAGTCCCCATCATTGTCCTGACCGGCGCTGATGACGAAAACCTGGGCCTTCAGACCATTCAGAAGCATGCTTCCGATTATCTCGTCAAGGGAAAGATTGATGCCTCCCTTCTTGCGCGCGGCATTCGTTATGCCATTGAGCGCAAACAGGCCGAGGAAGCGCTGGCTGCCGAGCGCAACAATCTTCAAACTATTTTTGACACCGTCAGCATCGGCATGCTCCTTATAGATGAGCATGGCATTGTCAAACGGATCAACAACGTGATATCCCGCTGGTTCGGGAATGACAACACAACGGTCCGGAATGTCCAGCCCGGCAATATCCTGAAATGCACCCACGCGCTCAATGATCCGGCCGGATGCGGCCTGACCACCAACTGCAAGACCTGCCCCATCCGCAAAACCTTCGAGTCCGTGCTGCGCTCAAACGAGCCGATCCACGGCGTGGAAGCGGAAGCCGAACTTTTAATCAACAATGTTCCGATCAACTTCTGGCTTGAGATAAGCGCCGATCCCATTTTTATGGAAGGGAAAAAACACGCCATTCTTTCCCTCAATGACATCACCAGCCGCAAACAGGCCGAGCAGGAGCTTCACCAGCTTAACCGCACCCTGAAGGCGCTGAGCAGCAGCAACCAGGCCATGATGCGCGCCAGGGATGAATCCGGTTATCTGAACGAGGTCTGTCAGATCATCGTGAATGATTGCGGCCACGCCATGGTCTGGATCGGATTTGCCGAGCATGACACCGCAAAGACCGTCCGGCCCGTGGCCCATGCCGGCTTTGACGCTGGCTACCTCGAAACGCTGAAAATCACCTGGGACGACACGGAACGCGGCCAGGGGCCGACCGGCAAGGCCATCCGCACCGGCCGGCCGAGCCTGTGCAACGACATGTTCACAGACCCGAACTTCCATCCCTGGCGCGACGAGGCCGTCAAGCGCGGCTACGCTTCTTCCGTGGTCCTGCCCCTGCTTTCGGAGGGAAAAACCGTCGGCGTGCTCAACATCTATTCACGATATCCGAACGCCTTTTCCAAGGGCGAGGTAAAATTGCTGTCCGAACTGGCCGATGACCTCGCCTATGGGATCATGGCCATCAGGCTGCGCGCCGCGCACCAGCAGGCGCAGGACGAACTGCGCCGCACGCGGGACTACCTTGAAAAACTGATCGACTACGCCAACGCGCCCATTGTGGTCTGGGGCCCGAATTTCGAAATCACGCGCTTCAACCACGCCTGCGAGCGCCTGACCGGCTACTCAGCCGGCGAAGCCATCGGACGGCGGCTGGAAATCCTTTTCCCGGAAAACGAACGCGCCGCGGCCATGGAGAAAATATTGCGGACGGTTCTGGGAGAATTCCTGGAATTGATCGAAATACCGATTCTGAACCGCAACGGTGAAGTGCGGCACGTGCTCTGGAATTCGGCCAACATAACCGATTCAGCCGGAAAAAACGTCGTGGCCACGATCGCCCAGGGCATCGACATCACCGAGCGCAAGCTGGCCGAAGCCCGCGAAAAGGAGGCCATGGCGATCGCCATGTCCGCCCGCACCGCCATGGATACGATCCAAGCCATGGGCGAAGGCGTGCTGCTCATGGATATGAACGGCTATATTCTCTCCATCAATCTGGCGCTCGAACAGTTGAGCGGCTTTTCAAAAAGCAACGTGCTGGGCCGGCCGCTCATCGACTTTCTCTCTCCCCTGCTGGAGGAGAAAGTCAGACCCATGGCCTCGGCCGCCTACCATGAGGCCCTTAAGGGAAAAATCCCCAAATTAATCCCTCTGACAATCACCGGAAAACAGGGACGGTCCGTGCCCGTCATTCCGACGGCCTCGTTCATCCGCGCGCCGGACGGCAAACCGACCGCCATAATCCTGACCGTGCGCGATATATCCGAAATCCGCGCCGCGCAGCATGAGCTGGAAAAAAACAACGCGCGCCTGCGCGCGCTCGCCGAAAGGCTTTCCTCAACCGAGGAACGCGAACGGCGCAGGATCTCCACCCAGATCCACGACACGGTCATCCAGACTCTTTCCCTTTCCAACATCAAGCTCGGCGCCATTTGCAAGGAACTGGCGGAAGACGGCTCAAAGGATAGTTCCGAAAAATTGCGCGCCATACGCGCGATGATCGAGGAAGGCATCCGCGAATCGCGGTCGCTGATGGCCGAATTGACCCCTCCCCTGCTTTACGAAATCGGCCTGGTCCCGGCCCTCAACAACCTGGCGCAATCACTCGCCAAACAGCACGGCATGCCGATCAAGGTGCATGACGACGGCCGCCTCAAGACAATCGCCAAGCCCCTGCAGGGTCTTTTGTTCCAGGCAACGCGCGAACTGATCCTGAACGCGCTGAAGCATGCGGGCAAATGCGAGATCACGGCGACCCTCACGCAGGACAAAAACGTTTTGCGGATTGTCGTGGAGGATAACGGCTCGGGCTTCCATGCTCCGCTGGAAGGCAGGCACGCCTTCCATGACGCCGGCGGCTTCGGTCTATTCAATATTCGCGAGCGGCTGGAGGGAATCGGCGGCGCCATTGACATCCATTCCCGGCCCGGCGCCGGCACCCGCATCACTCTCCTGGCGCCGCTCGAACTAAAAAAGGCAGAAGCTAGAATTCAGAAGGCAGAATGAAAAAACCGATTTCTCCGCCATTTCTGCCTTCTGCCTTTTCCAATGTAGGGTTTTTCGCACCCCTTCCTAAGAAGCCGGCCCATTGCGGTTTTGACTCCCAACCCTTACTCTTGTTCCGAAACGTTCTAAAAATTAGAAGGAGAAAATATTATGGCGGAATTTTTGAACCCATTTACCGGCCTGACGCCGGATAGAAAACTGACCTTCCGGGAATTGACGCGCGCCGTCAGACTGGCTGTGACCGCGGAGGAAGAGGCCATCCATCTCTATGAAGCCCTGGCGGACGCCACCGATAATCAGCTTGCGGCAAAAGCGCTCCAATCCGTCGCCGATGAGGAACGCGTCCACGCCGGAGAATTTCTGCGTGTTCTGAACCTGTTGCTGAACGACGAGGCCGCCAAGCTCGCCGAGGGCGCGGCGGAAGTCGACGACCTAAACAAATTCGCGAAACCCCAGGAACCGCCGACGGTCGGCAATTTAAGAACGTGACGCTGAATCAGAATAGCGGATAGTAAGAGCCAAAACGAGAAAGTCAGCCTAATAACTATCAGCTCTACGCTATGCGCTAAACGCTAATACAAGAGGATAAAAAATGGACAACAAATATCTGCACCGCGAGGACGCCCGATTCGGAAAAGCGGTCTGGGAAAAAATAGACACGACCGTTGTTAGCGCGGCAAAAGCACGCCTGGCCTGCCGGCGGCTCCTGCCCATTGACGGCCCGTATGGGCCTGGTCTTAAAGCATTCGGGTTTGCGGACCAGGATTCCGCCGCTGCAATCTCGGAACGCGTTCACCTCCGCATCGGTTCCTTGCGGTCTGTTCCCGTAATCGAAAGCCCCTTCACGCTTTCCATGCGGGACATTGCCGCGCACGAAAGCAACGGCGACGCGCTTGATTTGAAGCCCGCGGCCGACGCGGCCATTCTTTGCGCCGATCAGGAAGATGCATTGATATTTAAAGGCGCCAAGGAGACCTGTCTGGAAGGATTGTTGAATGCAAAAGGCGTCCAGAAAAATAAACTTTCGGACTGGAAGGAAGTGGGCCGGGCGGTCGACAACATCCTTGAAGCGGTGAATAAAATCGAGGCAGCCGGTTTCCGCGGCCCGTATGCGCTGGCCCTGCCGCCGGCTCGTTTCAATATGCTGCTGCGGCGTTATCCCGACGGAAATCAGACGGAACTTGAACACCTGCGGCAGGCCGTCACGGAAGGAATCGTCAAATCATCCGCGCTTGCTTCGGAAGCGGTTGTGATCACGGCCGTGAAGGAATTTGCGGACATTGTGGTCGGCCAGGACCTGACCGCCTCGCTGGTTGGCATGCGCGGCCGGGATTATGAATTCGTTGTTTTCGAAACCGTGGCCCTGCGGCTCAGCGAACCGGCTTCGGTTTGCGTGCTGCAATGATTCAGGTGGATAGACTATAGGCATTTAGACTGTAGCTAAAAGGCATTAAAGCGATGTTGTTCCTAACAGCCTAATAGTCTACAGCCTAAAAAGCTTTAAAAACCGGAGGAAAGATGAGCGTAAAAGTACACATAATATTTTACAGCATGTATGGACACGTTTACCGGCTGGCTGAGGCCGTGGCCGAAGGCGCGCGCAGCGTCAAAGGCGCTGACGTCAATTTGTTTCAGGTGCCGGAGCTGGTGCCGGAAGCCGCCCTTGAATCGTCGGGCGCCAAAGCCGCGCGCAAGGCGTTCGCGCATATTCCGGTCGCCAAGCCTGGCCAACTGGCGGAAGCGGACGCCCTGATCTTCGGCACGCCGACCCGTTTCGGCAATATGTGCGCCCAGATGCGCAACTTTATGGACCGGACCGGCGAACTGTGGATGAAAGGATCGCTCATCGGAAAAATCGGCAGCGTGTTTGCCAGCACGGGGACCCAGCACGGCGGCCAGGAAACGACCATCACCAGCTTCCATAGCACACTCCTGCATCTGGGAATGATCGTGGCCGGCGTGCCATATTCCGAAAAAGGCCTGTTGAACATGGAGGAAATAACCGGCGGCACGCCGTACGGCGCCACCACGCTTGCCGGCGCCGACGGCTCACGAATGCCCAGCGCGAATGAACTCGGCATTGCCCGTTTTCAGGGACAGCACGTGGCCACGCTGGCAGCCAGAATGAAAGGAAACTAAGATGACCATCAGACAGGCAAAAGCAGTTTGGGAGGGAAACCTCAAGGAAGGCGGGGGAACAATAACATTGGGCAGCGGCGTATTCAAAGGGCCCTATTCCTTCAGGTCAAGGTTTGAACAAGGCGATGGCACCAATCCGGAAGAGTTGATTGCAGCCGCGCTGGCCGGGTGCTTTTCCATGGCCTTGGCGCATATTCTGACCGAAGCCGGTTATGTGCCGCAAAAAATAGCAACCGCGGCCAAAGCCCACTTGGGCGCAGTCCGGAACGGTTTCGCCATCAATATGATCGAACTTGAAACCGAAGCGGCCGTGCCCGGCATCGAAGCCGATAAATTCCGGCAATATGCCGAAGAGGCAAAAACGAATTGTCCGGTCTCAAAGGCGCTGGCCGGAACGCGTATTGAACTGGCGGCAAAGCTGACCTAAAACATGAACAAGCGTAAAATAACCGAAAATGTCTTCCTGCTCGGCGCCGTTGACTGGAACCGGCGGCTTTTTGATTCCCTGATCCCCCTCCCCGACGGAACCAGTTATAATGCCTACCTGGTCAAAGGCAGCAAGGCGACGGCTCTGATAGACACGGCTGATCCGGCCAAGAAGGAAATACTCATGAGTCAACTTAAGGATGTTGAAAAAGTTGACTATATTGTCGCCAACCACGCCGAGCAGGACCATTCCGGCAGCCTGCCGCCGGTGGCTGAAAAATATCCGCAGGCAAAAATCATCGCCACGCCGAAATGCAAAGACATGCTTATAGATTTGCTCCTGATACCGGCGGAAAGATTCCAGACCGTCGAGGATGGGCAGGCAATTTCGCTCGGAGATAAAACATTGGAATTTATCCATACGCCGTGGGTCCACTGGCCGGAAACCATGTGCACCTGGCTGAAGGAAGCACAAATTCTGTTCTCGTGCGACTTTTTCGGCTCACACTATGCCACCACGGATTTGTTCGTCAAAGACTGCGACATAGTTTATGAGGCGGCCAAGCGCTATTACGCGGAAATCATGATGCCGTTCAGAACGGTCGTGAGAAAAAATCTCGACAAGGTCATGACGCGCGACATAAAAATGATCGCGCCCAGCCACGGCCCGGTTTATGACAACCCCGCTTTCATCATGGACGCCTACGCCGATTGGATTTCCGAGGATGTGAAAAATGAGGTTGTGCTGCCATACATCTCCATGCACGGCAGCACGGAAGCCATGGTTCAACACCTGGCCGGCGCCCTGGCCGAACGCGGCGTCAGGGTGCGCCTTTTCGACCTGGCCGCAACCGACCTCGGCAAGCTTGCCATCGCCCTGGTGGACGCCGCCACGATCGTCATCGGCACGCCGACCGTGCACGTGGGGCCGCATCCGGCCGTGTTTTACGCGGCGCATCTCGCCAACGCGCTCAGGCCCAAGCTGCGTTTCGCCTCGATCATCGGCTCCTACGGCTGGAGCAGCAAGGCCATCGAGCGCATCACCGAACTCATTCCCAACTTAAAAGTGGAAATTCTGCCAACGGTACTCTGCCGCGGCTATCCGCGCGAGAATGACTTCCGCGCCCTGGATGCGCTGGCCGGCGCAATTGTCCGGAAACACCTTGGGCTGCGATAAAAATAAGACCGGCTTCTCACAAAAACTGCGTCAAAAGCCCAAGCGGGCGGCTTGTGACGGCGGAAAGAAAATAATCCCTCATAAAAAGGAGACTTGTTGTCAAAGCGGAGATTCCCGAAGTAAAAAAGGAAAACGTGAAGGTCGCGGTGGAGAACGGTGTTCTCAGCATCGCCGGAGAGCGCAAGCAGGAAAAAGAGGAAAAGGGCAGGAAGTTCCACCGCATTGAGCGCTATTACGGCAGCTTTTACCGTTCCTTCACGCTGCCGGAAAATGCGGACAGCAAACAAATCAAGGCTTCATTCAAGGAGGGCATGCTGAACGTGGAAATCCCAAAAACCAAAGGAGCAGCCCTGCCAAAGGCTGTTGAAGTGAAAATTAAATGAAGCCTAAGGGCGGATAGGTGATGCGCGCGCCGTTCACCAGCGCCATTGAGGTGAGTTTATGCGGCGCGGCGCGCAAGGGACTGTAGATGTGAAACACGTCGAAACCTCGCACCTTGAGCGCATCGGCAATCAATGAGCGGTGACAGCGCCAGGGAACTGATTCGGCGCAGATGACGGCAGTCGCCTTGTTTTCCGCCACGCTGACCAGCTTTTTCACCGCCGCTTCAAAATCCGGCGTCTGCATGTAATCGGCAAAACCGCGGAAGGACTCGCTGCGCCACCCCATGTTCTCTGAATCAGGCCGCGCGCGGCGCAAGCCACCCAGCGCTTTCATATGCCGGTAGCCGATGCGGCGGTTTCGCAAGAAACAACTGAGCGTCTCACGATTGAACTGGGGATTGTGCCGGGATCGGGGAATACTACGTGCGTCCACAACCTGCCGGATCCTATGAGCCTTAAGGATCATAAGAAATTCATCCAGTGTCTTTGTGCCATGCCCCAATGTGTAAATCTTCATCAATTTAGGCCATGATTATTCAACCGTTCTTTTATCCGTAACTCAGCATAATCTCGGCCAGCTTTTGCCGTTCGGCAGCGGACAATTCGGCGGAGTTCCTTCGGCCGGGAGCGAAATGTGATTCAAAGGAAGGAAAATTATTCCGGTATAATATGCCGACAGGAATCTGGTCTCCCCACTCCATACTTGTCTTAATCGCGGTATCCCAGTTTTCCGGATTGTAGCCGTCCGGCAACTGCTTACAGCGGTCGCTGTACCATTTATAGGTATTGACCTTATTGAACGACACACAGGGCTGAAGAATATCCACGAGCGCAAAACCGGGATGTAGAACAGCCTGTTGAATCACGTCCGTAAGATGGCCCGGCAATCCCGAAAAACTGCGCGCCACGAACCCGGCCCGCATGGCAATCGCCACGGCAACGGGATTGAATGGCGCGGCCAAGGCGCCGCGCGGCTGGGCCTTTGTGGCAAAACCCCGGTCTGAGGTGGGGCTGGCCTGGCCCTTGGTCAGGCCATAAACCTGGTTATTGTGCACCAGCACGGCAATATTGATGTTGCGCCGGATCGCGGCCAGAAAATGGTTGCCGCCCTCTCCATAGGTACAGCCGTCGCCGCTCTCCACGATCACAGTCAATTCCGGATTGGCGAGCCGGGCGCCGGTAGCAACCGGCAGGGCGCGACCATGCAAGCCGTTGAAAACATTCACATTCAGGTAATGCGGGGCTTTTGCCGCCTGGCCGATGCCGGAAACAAAAAGCACATTCTGTGGCCGCAGATTGAGATTGACCAGGGCCTGTTTGACGGCCTTCAGGATGGCAAAATTACCGCAACCGGGACACCAGGCGGTCTCGTATTCCCCGTAATCCTCAATCCTGACTGCGCTCTTATTATCCGTCATGAGGGCAGGTTCCTTAAAATATATTCCGGCGTAACAGGCAGCCCGTCATAGCGGCGAACATGGAATGGAATCTCAAACCCGCATTCCCGCCGGATTAAACGGGCAAACTGGCCGGCAGCATTGCTTTCGACACAAACCGTTTTTGCCGCAGAGTTCAGATAATTTAAAAAATGATCCGGCACCAGCGGCCATACCTGTGAGAAGTGAAGCGTGCCGACTTTGAGGCCCTCGGTTTTTTTCAATTGCGCCGCTTCACGCACCGCGCCTTTCGCCGACCCCCAGGAAACCAGCAACAGATCCGGCGTATCATCGCCCTCGAACTCCGGCGGAACCACATGCGAGGAGATTTCGCGCAATTTGCCCAGGCGCTTCTCAACCATTTTTTTTCTTATACCAAGGTCCTCGGTGATATGTCCGTCTTCCGTATGTTCGTCGCTGTCGGCAACCACAAGTTGTTCGCCCAAGCCGGGCAATAAACGCGGCGAGACGCCCGTGTCCGTGAAAGCGTACCTTTGGTAAGGAGCGCCGGAAAGGTTTTCGACATGAGGCTGTTGAGGCGGATTTTCTTCCAGGGCGAAAGGCAAAACCGCCCTGTAAGAATCTGCCAGGAATTGATCGGTCAGGATAAAGACCGGTCCCTGGAAACGCTCGGCCATCGCAAACGCTTTGCGCGTCAATTCAAAACATTCTTCAACGGATCCCGGCGCGTAGACCGCCCGCGGGAATTCGCCATGGCCGGCATGCAGGACAAAATCGAGGTCCGCCTGCTCTGTGCGCGTGGGCAGGCCGGTGGCCGGACCGGGTCTTTGCCCGACCACGATTACGACCGGCGTTTCCGTCATACCAGAAAGACTTACCCCTTCAACCATAAGCGCAAATCCTCCGCCCGAGGTCGCAACCATGCTCGGCGCTCCGCAAAATGACGCGCCAATCGCCATGTTGATTGCGGCAATTTCATCTTCCGCCTGCTCAACCACCAGGTTGAAATCCCGGTCGTATTTGGCGAGCGTCTGGGGAATTGAAGTCGAGGGCGTCATCGGATAGAAGGCGCAAAATTTCAATCCCGCCGCCAGCGCTCCCAGAACAATGCCGTCATTGCCGTTAAGCATGAGTCTTTGGGGATGGTCTTTTACCGCCGTCAAATCGAAAACCTCGTCGGCCTGTTCATTGGCCCATGCCCAGCCGGCCGACATTGCCGCAAGATTGGAATCCAACAGTTCGGTCTTCTTTCCGAAAAACTGCCGGACCGTCTCTTTCACAACGGATTCATCAATGCCCAACAAGGCGGCCGTTACGCCCAAGGCCGCAATATTTTCAAATTTCTCTGAAGTCAGGTTCTTATACGGAACCAACAAACATAACTCGTCCGGCGCGCCGTTGGCCGCATCGGCCAAAATCAAGGCATGCGGGCCCAGTTGCTTGCGATGCAGGAGCATGGTTTCCTTGTTCAAGGCCACCAGGATATCTATGGATTCGCGCGGCGCCGAAATTTGGCCGGAACCGGCGCGGATGCTGAAAGTGTTATGTCCGCCCCGAATGCGGGACATATATTCCTGTGTCACCACAATCTGAAAACCGCTGCGCACCAAAGCTCTGGCAAGCAGTTCGCCAATGGTGATAAGGCCCTGCCCCGCTTCTCCGCCAATACAAATGTTTACCTCATTGAACATATTCGACCACGTTTTTATATCCCATTTTCTTAAGTTTTTCCGCCAATTGCGGGCTGGCCGGGCATTCCAGATTCTGACAATAAGTCACAATCAGGGCCGATTTGTCCGGCAGCATGGCCTTGACCTCATCATCGGTCGAAGCCGCGCTCAGGGACTTGGCTCCCGGGATGCGCTTGCCGTCGTCATATTTTCCGCTGCGGGCGTCAAGCATGGTCAAGGGCGTTTTGGCCGCGATCAAGACGGCCAGACCGGCCGTATTGATCTTCGCCTCATGCGTTTTTGCGGATTCCTTGCCTTTCTTGCCGAAGCCGCAGAACCCGCAATTTGCGTAAACGATTGCGCTGCTCAGCGTGATGACCGCGATCACGGCCGCGGCCAATATTATCGATTTCGTTTTCATTGCATTTTTAAGTGTTCGATGCGGCAGGCGCCGATTTCAAGCGTCACGGCATCGTTGGTCTTGACCAGCAGGCCCGGATTCGCGAACAAGATGGTATAAATAACGCCGGCCACAGGACGCGCGGCGGTCGAACGCAATGCGCCGACCTTGGGCATGACCGGCACTTTCAGCCGCGTTCCGGTGGCCTCGTCTATCAGATAAGCCTTGTTGGCCGGGTCGGCCAGTGGCAAAGCCTTGTCGCCATCCAGCACCCGATAGCGGAAATCCACCATGTGGCCGTGCGCCGAAAGGCGCAGGCTTTCCACGCGTATACCCCATTTCTGTTCCAGGTCATGGCTGCTTGCATTCCCCCGGACCTGTGCGCCGGCGGCTGGCGTCGCAATTTGGGGCGTTTGCCGGACGGTCCGGCACCCCATGGCTGACGCCAGCGCCAGCAACACAAGTCCGCAGCGAATGATATTTAACAAATTCACGGCAAATCGACTTCCACCTTGTAAATTCTGTTTGACGCGGCCGGGGCATTGGTGTCGGCAATGGTCAAACCGTTTGCCGCGCCGGGCACAAAGCCGGTCAACGGCTGCCATGGCCCGATGCCGGCTTCCAGGCCGTCGCGCGAAAAGAGCCGGTAACTCCGGCTTGCCGAGGTATTGGTGACCGCCACCAGGCAGTAATTGGATGCAGAGGTCGCAAGGCCGGCAATGCGGATAAAGGACTGTGCATTGGTCGGATTGGTGTCGGCGGTGTATTCCTGCAGGTTCGAAAACCCGTCGCTGTCGCTGTCAAGGTCGGGGTTGGCGTTGGTGTAGCCGCCGAAGAAAACTTCCTCCCACGCGTCCGGCAGTCCGTTGCCGTTCGAATCCAGGGGCTGGGGCGGATTGCTGACGCCGCGCCGGTCATACCACATCAAGGTCCCGCCGGAGGCGGCTGTAACGAGCGCATCCATGGTTTTGTGCGGCGGCAGAACCAGGGAATAACGCTCTTTTGCATACGGATAGAGAAAGCCGTCTTCGGCCACGAGTTGCATATATTGACCGTAGAGCATCGGCATGCGGGTGCGCGAGCCGGCATTGACAAAGCGCACCAGCACGCGCTCGCCGGCCGTTACGGCAAAGGGTATGACGCCGTTGGTGTAATTATTGGTGTTGACGAGGTAAAACCCGGGGTTGTAATCAACGGTGCTGGTCATGAGTTTGCCGGGGCCGTAATTGATCTGCGCGATCATTTTGTTGAGCTTGGCGTCGATTTCGTTGTAGCAAAGAATCAATTCGCGGTCATAGATAATGTTCGTATAGGCCTGGCCGGACAGGTAGTCGTGGGTCAGGACGCCGTAGAGCCCCATGGGCCGCTGCACGGCCGGGTGCGAGCCGCTATGATAAAGATACGTGCCGGGCCGCAGGTTGCTCCAGGTATAGTCAACCGGGGAAACATTGCCGGCCGGAGTCTCGAAAGTGAAGGCCGTGACACGACCGGCGCCGTTACGCACCGGCGTCTGGCCGGTTGCCGGCGGCTGGCCGGGAATGACGATGGAAACCGGCTCGGCCAGATCGTTGTCCATGTGGATGGTGAGGGTAGTATCGCCGGCCGGCACAACCAGGGCCGGCCCCGGCACGGTCACTGCGCCGTCCCTGGCACCGAAAGCCGTGTCGCGCGCGAACCCCCAGTGCGTGATCTGGCCGCCATTATTCGGCAGTGAATTGGTCAGAACCGCCGCGCGCAGGAAAAATTCGGCGGCATTGGCCGTTATGAACGCTCCGGCGGCCAGGACGATTGTCGCAAATATTGTTATTTGTTTTGTAGTCATGATTTCCTTATTGCCCCTTCATCATCGGCATATTGGTCGACGGCGGCATGATCATCATCATGGTCAGCATGCCGCCGGGGAAAACGTTGTTGTTGCAAAGCTCCTTTTCAGCGTGCGAGTGCCACATGTACATGAACGCGCCATAGGGATTCAAGCCCGCGTGGCTGGGCGGCAGCATGCCGCTTGTGCCCAGAAACTGACTGCCGCCGTAGTGCGCTCCGAAAGTCAAATCCATCATGTTCGGTAATGTGACCGGGAAGGGCTTGCCGTGGTCGGGCGCATACTCGTGCGGCATGAGGGCGTCATTGGTGCTGGTGTGTCCGTAGATGTCCCAGCCCAGCTTGTAGCCGGTCCATTCGAAGGTTGCGTCCGCGGTCTGGCCCGGGGCGACCGCGATGGTGAAATCCGACTCGGTAATGTCCGGACCGGAAACGCCCGGCTGGCTTTCGAGCAGGCGGCCGTCGCGGGCGATAATATTGAAATTGTTGCCGTGCGTATGAAAGGGATGCATATCGCGGCCGCCGCCGACAAAACGCAGCAGCAATTTTTCGCCCGGCGTCATCATTGGCGAGCAGTCATAGGGCTGGTGCGGCAGCCAGGAAACATTCGCAGCCAGCATGGTGTCGGTTCCGCAACGGCCGTTGATGAACCAGTAGACCGGCCAGAAAGTCGTCATGTCCGAGCGGGCGGGATGGCCCTTTTCCATGTTCTCGTGCACGGCCGGATCAACTTCGCTCAGCAGAAAGAGATATTCGGTGTCAAAAACCGTGTTGGTATTGTCATAGGCCTGGGTGGTTACGGAGGGGCGGACAACCAGGGCGCCAAACAGCCCCATTTCCACCTGCAGATCCTGCCGCGTGCCGCTGTGATACATATAGGTTCCCGGTCGATTGGCGGTGAAGGTATAGGCAACCGTGCCGCCGTTGGTTTCCGCTTCCTGAGTCAACAAGCCGGCCACGCCGCCTGCGGCAATTATATTGGACTGACCGGGAAACACGATCGAAACCCTGTCGTTCGGCAACTGGTTGCGCAAATTGACGGTGACGGTCGCGCCCTGATTCATGATCAGAGTCGGACCCGGATACTGCATTACGCCGGTGTCGAGCCCAAAGCCCCACATGTAAATCGAGCCGCCTTCCGGGGTTTTGATGTAGCCCGCGCCGGCGCTCAGGTTCACGCTGCCGCCGGAGGCGATTGTGACGCCGTCAATCCAGTGCCGCTCGGCTTTGGCAGGACGGTTAATTATCGCGGCCATGGCGATTGCCGCCGTTATTATGTATTTTATATTTCGGTTCATGTTCCCGTCTCTATTTTCGATTTTCGATTGCCGATTTTCGATTTGGATTTAAGATTTCAGATTCCTGAATCAAAAATCATTGAATCACGATCTCCGTCATCAATCCTCCGTAATCCTCGTCTCCGTTGCTTAAATCGGCCAGGTTCGTGGCGTAAAACAGATATGTGCCCGGCGGCACGCCGGCGGTGTCGAGCAAAATATCGCAGGCCTCGCCGCCGCCCAGCGTGACTGAAGAGGTGTTGTAATATGTGTCCTTGCCGCGCAGCGGGCCGGCGCCATCCGGATCAGGACCGCGCAGGAGCCGCGCGCCGCGGCCGACCACCTGCATCGGGATGCCGAGCACGGTAAAGGTGTGAAAATTGGCCACATCCACATTCGAGACCCGGAGCAGGATTTTCTGGCCGGCCGCGGCCGTGATCAGGGATGGCGTTTTTTGCGAAGCATATCCGTTCAGGTTCGAGATATAACCGCTGTTGATGGTGTCCGGATAGCCGCGGCCGTTGATCAGCGGATAATCGCTGTGCAACAGGGAGAAGGGCAAGGGCTGCACGGCAATATGCTGTTCGTGGAAATAACGGTCGAATCCGCCCAGTTGAATGGGATAATCCACGTCGTATTTTGTGGAGCCGTCCTCGTCGTTATAGGCATAAGTAAAGCCGTTGGAATGCACAAACCCGCCTGGCAGAATGGTTCCATTGGTGTAATTGTTCTGGATGGGCGACACGTAAATATTGCCGATCATGCCCATTTCCATGTGTTCCGTTGCTTCGACATGGCAGTGGTAGAGGAAGGTGCCCGGCTCAACGATCTGGTAATAATAGGTGAGCGTGCCGCCCATGTTGATCGCGATCGAGGCCATGGGCTCGCCGTCGAAGATCGTGGCGGCGTTCGGGAAACCGTGGAAATGCACGGTATGCGGATCGAACAGGTCCGGCCGCATGAGCATGCCCACGTTGGAGAGTTGCAGGTAAACGCGCTGGCCCTCCTTGAGATGAATGGTCGGCGCCGAGAATTCGGCCGACAGCATGCCGCGCATCATGACGTCTTCAAGCCGCACGCCGGTAACGTCGGAAAAACCGAAGCAGTAAAAATCGTAGCCGTCGGCGCCTTTGGCAAAACCGTCGCCGGCCGAAAGCTGCAGGTTGACGTAATCGTTGCTCACATTGCCGTCGCCATCCGTGTCAATGCCGTCGGTATCCGGCACAAAGGATGACGGAATACGCATGAAATTTTGGGCCACATAAGCGCCGAGCGCATAGCCGGAGTTGAGGCCGTTGGTGTTGTCGAAAGTGAAGTGAATTCCGGCCCAGAGACGCGACATGGCGGCCTCCTCGGCGGCCTCGGAAAACGAAGTGTACATGCGATTGGTGGACATCATGTTGTAAGGTTGAACCGTGAAGGCATTGGAATCGGCGCCAAAGAAATTGGAAAGCACCGCTGCGGCCGCCGCGCTGAATACGCTGTGGGCCGAGGCATACGAGGGAAAATTCGGCGTATTGGTGATATAGGGCGCCCAGTTGGTGTCAACGAGCGTGGCAGGATTGCCGTCCGTATCGGCCTCGCGGATGGCGGTGATCGGCCGCCAGAGACTATACTTGTACTTGTTTTCCCAGGCGCTGATGCCGGCGTCGGCTAGGGCCACGTTCAGCAGACAATACATGCGCGCGTTGGCCTGCAAATCGTTGTTGGCGCCGACAGATTGCGCAATCCTGTTCCAGCGCCCGACCGTGGTGACCGTGCCGGTCATGTCCACCCAGAACCAGACTATCTTGGGTTGCTCGGTGTTGGTCCAGGAAACGTTGTTCGAATACGCCTTGACCTCGTCGAAGGCGGCGGCATAGGCGGCGCTCGTCAGCGCCGGCGGGGCTGGACAACGGAACTGGTTGCTGGAGGTCATGGTAAACGGCATGACGCCACCCCAGTGCGGCATCATGGCCGCGCGGTAATCCGGATAAGTGGGCCGCCACTCGCCGGCGTTGGTGCCGGGCACATAAGGCGCCATATTGGTGCTCATCGTGCTCATGTCGCTGCTGCGCCAGAGCATGACCTGGTCGCCGACATATTGCCCAAGGAACACGCCGTTGGTTTTGGCCGCGCCGTCGGGAATGGCCGCCAGCGAGCTGGCGAGCGCCGCGTCAAGAGCGGCGGTAGAATTCGTAAAAAGACCGCGCAGGACAATATGCGCGGCGGCGGCCGCGGCGGCTTCGCGCGAACACGGCTCGCGCGGGGTTACCGGCACGCGGAACACCTCATTGGTGTGTCCCACAGCATTAACCGCGTCATACATGGCAATATGGACCATGGCCAGCGTGCGCGAAGCCTGGATTGCCATCTGCCCGCTGTTCATGATCATGCTTAAGCCGATCTCGTTCCAGTTGGTGATTACGTCGGCTTTTGCCGGACGGAACGTTGCGCTTAGCAGAATAATCATTGCTGAAAAGCTAATGGTTAAATATCGGTTCATGATCTTCTCTCTTTATTTTGGATTTTGGATTTTAGATTTGGGATTCAAATCAAAATCCAAAATCGGAAATCGGCAATCCAAAATCGTTTATTGGTCTTCTCCATTCGGTTCCAAATCGACCCGGAAATATTTCTGGAAATCCAGGTCCGGCAAATTCGTAACCGTGTTAAGCGGCGCCTCGGCCGCAATATTGGTCCGGGCCGGAACATAATTCGCGGTTGTCTCCGCCGCCAGGCTTATGGAGTAGAGTTTGCCCCAGACGCTCTGCCATTGCAGATCAAAACCGCCGGCGTCATGGTTAATGGCCGTTACGCGCAGGAGCGAACTTGCATCGCGCGGATCGGTGCCGGCATAATATTCGTGAATGTCCAGGAAGTGGTCGCCGTCAGCGTCCGAAGTCGCGGTCATGTCAATGCCGTAATAGCTCTCCCAGTAATCGGGAATGCCGTTGTTGTTGGCGTCGACATATTCGTCCGCTCCGCTGTCCGGGGCCGGGCCGGCCGGCCGCGTTTCCGAATCATAATCCGTCCTCAGCAGGAGGAAGGCGGCCAGATAATTGGTTGTGCCGTGGTCAATGGCGCCGGAATCGGACTTGAGATGATAATCCCCGCGGATGCCTATCGGATTCATCCTGATCGAGATGCTGTTGCCGGCCTCGTCCAGCACCGTGGCGCTCGAGAGGCGGTTGACGTAACTGGAGTTGAAACGCGGACTGGCCGTGTAATTCGAGGCGTCATAGCCAGCCGGATCGGTGAGCAGGCAGTTCTGGGGATGAAGGCCGGCGTTGGCCGCAGTGGCGGTGAGGTCCCAGTAGGGATGGGTGGTGTTGGTGGCCAGGCCGCCGGCCCCGTTATTCATGGAAGCGTCGTTGTAAAACGAACGGTTGTGCCAGATGATGCAGTCGGCGATCACGGGATCGGAATAACCCTGGGCCGAGCCGTTGGTGATGGCGGCAATATGGGCGTGCCCCACAATTCCCGCGCCTTGCGGTGTCGAATTCAAGGCGCCGGGCTCGAATGCCAGCCGGGCCGTGGCTGTGCTGTCGTTGTTGGCGATCGTGCAATTGATTATGAAGCCGCGCGCCACGTCCTGCAACGATATGCCGCCGCCCCCATATCCCGCCACGTTGTTGACGATGATGTTGTTGAAAATATGGAGCGCATGCCAGAGCGAGTTCGTGCCCGGATTGTCAATCACGTCCGTGCCGTTGAACCGGTTGGCCCGAATGCCGCCGCCATGCGCGCCGCCGGCCATGTTGCCCTGGATCAGGTTGCCGGCGATCGTGACCGTTCCGGCCCCGGCGCTCGTCAAACCCGCGGCCGGCGTTTCACCGGCCACGTAAACGCCGCCGCCTTCGCCGCCTATGTTGGCGCCGTAAAACACTTCATTGGCAATGAGCCGGTTGTTGATAATCAGTCCGTTGGCGCTCAGGCCCTCGTGGCACATGCCGGCGCCATTGCCGCGCGTGAGGTTGCCGGCAATGAAATTATTGGTGATAACGTAATTCGGGCAATTGTCAAAGAAAGCCAGGCCGCCGCCGCCGGAAATTCCGGCGTTCTTGGTGATAAAATTATCGTGCACGATCATGGCGGTATCGTTGTCCGGCAAGCCGTCGTTCGGCATGCCGACCCCGATGCCGCCGGCAAATTCGCCCTGGTTGCCGTGGATGCGGTTGTTTCCGACGCGCAGCCCCTGGATATTCTGATAAACGTAAACGCCGCCGCCCATGAGCGAGCCGTAGAGCGTGAACCCGTCCACCCGGCACTGCTGGCCGGTGAAGGAAGAACCTGCCGGATCGAACACCAGCACGCCGGGACATTCGGTTGCGGCAAAAGGATCCGTTGGCGTGCCGAGCAACGTTCTGACCTTCGTGTGCCAGGCCGCGGAGCGCTCGGTTGGCGATGGGTTGGCGTTGATCAAAGTGGAAGGGGCGCCCACGCCCTGCAATCGCACCGGCTTCCACATGATCGGGTTTTCATCATACGTTCCGGCGTGGACCAGGATCAAATCGCCGGCCGCGGCCGCGTCGATCGCGTCCTGGATCGGATGGGCCGGGTAAGAGGCCGGAGAAACATGCCGCACCGTGGCGCCGGTTTCGAACGCGGTCAAGGTCACGCCCATGGGCGAAAGCCGGCCGTTGTCGCCACGGCGGACCATGAGTTGTCCCGAAGGCGTTCCGGCCGGCACCGTGGCCTGGATTGCGGCCGCGCTCCAGGAAACGATGGTCAGCGCGACGCCGTCGATGGTTACCGTTCCCTGGATTGCGCCGAACCCGAAATCCCTGGTTATATAGGCGGAGACATCGTTGGTGTTGGTAACATAATAGTCCGGATTGGGCACGATGGTGTTGCCCATGGAGAGGATCGTTAAAATGTCCGATGCCGATTCGACGATCGCGCCGCCCGATGGTCCGGTGGCCGAATAAATTACCGGCGTGCGGTCCGCGGCCTCGACGTCGAGTTTGCGGTAGCGGTCGCCGACATAAGCGGCCAGGGGCACAATGGGCGTGTCAAGATAGCTTGTTCTGGCCGGCAAATAATGGAAAGTCCAGGGCGTTACGCTGTAATTCGGATCGTAGAACGGATCCAGCATCTCCTGGCCGGGATGGTTGGGGTCGGGCATGGTCGGCTTGTTGAGAACGAGCGTAAGCATGTTGGGTGATACCCCGCTGGGCTCGGGCACGTTAATCGTGTAAGTCGACGGCAGCATGGCGTTGTAGCCGCCGAATTCGTCCGTGTAAACGCGCACGATTTCCTTGCCGGTATAATCCTGAAAGGCCACCGGCAGCCAGGCCGGCGCGGCCTTTTCGCCGAAAACCGGGCTGGTGGGATCGAACTCAGCCGCCAGGTCGTTGTTGACAAAACCGACC
>Ga0074199_1000535_pt1 | contig 56473 bp, 54 predicted proteins | sample EPASupsiteSAE347_FD_64528 | JGI IMG/M metagenome (GOLD analysis project Ga0074199, IMG submission 64528) | Bioremediated contaminated groundwater from EPA Superfund site, New Mexico - Sample SAE3-47 | ecosystem: Environmental > Aquatic > Deep subsurface > Groundwater > Contaminated ... | reverse complement strand
GTCTCCATGTGCATCGGCGGCGGCATGGGCGCGGCCGCGATCTATGAAATGCTGTAAGATTAACCGTAACTAACGTCTACCCCCTCCTTAAAGGCCCTCTCCAGAAATGGAGGGGGCCTTTCCTCTTTATATGAGAATACAGAAGTCAGGTATGCAGGGTGGAACAAGCGCAGCGGTTCCACGAATAATATGAAAGGGTTTGGTGGATGCGCTTCGCTTCATCCACACTACTCCTGATATTTTCAAGCTTCGTTGTGCCCGACCCGGGAGTGGCGGTTAATTTGTCATTGACCTGAGCAAGACTTATTTTCTATAGTCACCGCATGAAAATGGGGACGGTTCTATTTATTGCGGTGCTAATACGGGCAATAAGGAGTTGAAAATGATGGTGAAAACAGGGTTTGTTCAGTTTAATCCGGAATTTGGTGAAATTGATCGCAATATTGGCAGGGCAAGGGAGCTGATGGCCTCGGTAGACGCCCATCTTGTCGTCTTGCCCGAGTTTTTCAACACCGGCTATCTGATTGCAGCCCGCCAGGAAGCATGGGATCTTGGCGAGCCCATCCCGCAGGGAAAAACGACCAGGGCCTTATGTGAAATGGCGAGCGCGAAAAATATCCATATTGTTGCCGGACTCATAGAGAAAGCGGGGGATAAGCTGTTTAATGCCGCGGTTCTGGTTTCTCCGGACGGATATGTAGCCACGTACCGGAAGATGCATCTCTTCAACGAGGAGAAACTCTGGTTTGATCCGGGAGACAAAGGATTCGAGGTCTATGATCTCGGGATATGCAGGATCGGCATTATGATCTGTTTCGACTGGTTTTTTCCTGAATCCATGAGGGTTCTATCGCTGCAAGGCGCTGATGTTATCTGCCACCCTGCCAATCTGGTCCTGCCCTTCTGTCAGGATGCCATGATCACCCGTTGTCTCGAAAATCGTGTCTATGCCATTACTGCCAACCGTACAGGAGTGGAGACAAGAGGCGGCAAGAGTTTCCGTTATACGGGGAAGAGTCAAATAACCGCCCCGGGGGCGCGGGTTCTGTATCGGGCCGGTGCGGAAGCGGATGAGGTTGGAGTTGCTGAACTGGATCTTGACGTGGCGAGAGATAAGAAGATAAATGCTTTTAATGATTTGTTCGCCGATCGTCGTGTAGATCATTACCAGCGAATAATCGCCTGACAGTGAATCCCTGATGTTGACGGGTTCGCAAAAAGTCACCGCCGCCGGTATGAAAGAAAATGGACCTTTGAGACTTTTTGTGAGTTTGTCACTGTTCCTTCCAGCTCAAATATCTCAGGGGCATATTCTCTGTCTGGCTGTTCACGGCGGAACTGCAGTAAACGATATGGGCATTTCCCCCGATGGTGTCGGTGTCTGATTCGCCGCCGGCCAGGACGGCGCCGGTAATGTTATTGTCTCCACCACTGCCGGAAAAGCGTATGGAACCTGTGGAAATGATCATGCCGTACCAGGAAAAACCGCCGGTAAGGTTTAAATTCCCTTCAACCAGGAGGATCCCGCAGCCGGAGACGCCGCCGCTGAAATGGATGCCCGTCCCTGTTGCCTTGTAATAGATGATGTGACGGTCACTGCATGACGATGGTGCGGATGTTGTTACCCCGGGCGTCAGGGTCCCCCAGCCATCACCGGGTCCCGGCGTCGTCGTTCCGGTTTGATTGGCGCTCTCGACGGTGTACTGCTTGTCAGCCGAGCCCTTAAGACTGGTGATCAGCGCCGGTAGATTAAGCGCTGTAGCGGTATGGGCAATATTGGGCGTCGTCCCTCCGGCGCCGGTAATTGTCGGATTTCCGTTCAAATGCACGGTGCTGACATCCTGAGAGGTGACAATGCCGTTGAGATTGTTTGATCCACAACTGTCATTGCCGGATATGGCTGCTGATCCCTGGACGGTTACGGGAGCATTTACATAAAGGGCGGCCGGGGTATTGACGGGCGGCATTCTTGTCATCTCGGCGATGAGTGTTTTTGTGCTTTTGTCCGCATATCCGTAACTTGTAACCAGGTAGATATTTTTTGTGTTTGTGCCGGATGTCGTACGCTCAAAAACCCCGTCGTTATTGGTGTCCCCCCAATAAAGAATGTTTCCCGAACTATCTGCCAGGTGTTCTGTCTTGACTACATAGTCCAAGTCGCTCTGCAGGCTGTCAAGCCGGAAATGAGACGAGTTGTAACTGTCATAGCCTTTTTCCTGTGCCCTTGATGGGGTCCCCACATATACCTTCCATGCCGTGTTATTTGGATAGGCGTCGCTTATGGGATGGGCCGATGTGGCCCGGAGTCTTGCCCGAACTTCTTCAAGCCCTGCTTCGGCAATTTGGAAAACCTTGCCGGAAGATTTATAAGCGCCGCTGTAGCGAAGATTGTTGGCTACATACATAATGGTAAGGGCGCTAAGGAAGAGCAGGAGGCTCATGATGAGCAATGTTATAAGCAAGGATATTCCCCTTTGATTTGCTATCTTGCTATTAAGATGGCAGTCACTGGCGTATCGCCGTTTTATGACGGTAAAGTTATATCCTGGCGGTGGAAAATCCATTTTACAGGCCCACATTTCTTGGCGTAACAAAGGATTCCAGGGTAAATGTCCGGTATCCGTAGCCGGGGTCTTGCTTGGCCGTTCGCAGCGTCAGGGTGACCTTGATGCGCCGGATTTCTGAGGGAGTACTGACGGGAGCGGCAAGGATATTTCCGTTTCGGTCATAATAGGTGAACAGGATTGACTGAACATGCTCGGCCATAGTCTGATAGTTGCCGCCGGCAGTGGCTTTACGTCCCAGACGTTGGATATCTCCTGCCGTGTAGATGCCAAAGGTAACATTTTCGTTCATATCCTGGGTGTTGCCATCCGGTATGCCCGTGCCCGCAGCATTGGTGACGTCGAGGGTAAACTGGATGCTGTCAGCGGCCGCATTGAAAATGCCAATTGCCGGGGATGTCAATGCCCGGGTTGGATTATACCCGGCCATACGGATGTCCCTAATCAATCTGTCCATTGCTGTTCTGGCTGATTGCTGCATTTCGGCGACCTGTTCCTGCACATTGATGTGTTTGTACTGCAAGGTGAAGGCGCTATAAAGAGCCGTAATCACGACCAGGGAGATGCTCATGGCGATAAGTACTTCGACCAGGGTAAAACCGGACCCTCGGAAAAGGCGTCCGGTTTTACCCTGGTCGAAAGGTTGTCTGTCGCTACTTTTGGATAGCATCTTCATTTCCTCATGTCTGGGTGCTGGCAATAATTGTTTTTAGAGAAACACTACGTTCTTTCCCTTGCCAGGGCCATTTCACCGTGACGACGACAGTCTTCATATTCTGATCGGGGACATCGCTCGTGACGGTCCATTCCCGGGTATAAATAGACGTTACGGTTTCCGGACCTCCCGTCGCAACTTGCTGATAAGTCATATTTTTTATCTCTTCGATCTTGTCCTTCGCCATGGTCGCGGCGACGGTTGTGCGCCGGCTGAAGTCATTGCCGGAGATCATCATGATGATTACCGCGGCGATCCCGAGGATAGCGACCACCAGCAGGCTCATGGCGATAGTGGTTTCGACCAGGGAGAATCCCTGTTGGTTGTTTGTGGTCATCGCAAGTCACCTCCTCATTGTTTGGCTTTAAGATAATCCTCATTTAAAGGAAAGTCAATGTATATCGAGCAGTTAAAGTGTGAGCTACCTCACACACAACATGTGATCCCCTTCACACAACATGGCTTTGAAAAAATCCATTTCAATCTCCGCCCCCTTCAAGGGGGAGGGTATTCCGATTCTAAATCAAAGCGCTATCTTCGTTGGCATCGTCATCGGCTCCTCGACGTATTTCCATATACGCCTGCGTCGCCTCTTCCTTGCCGCCTTGATATCATCTTTGATTTAGAACCGGAATTAGGAGGGGGATGGGGTAATTTGTCTTGTCGGATTGATTCTTCTGAAATATTTATGATTGTCACAAAATAAAGAATTTGCGATAAAAGAAAAACAGCAACCAAGGAGAGTTGTCAATTATGGCCCTGGCGTCACTGATAAAACAGATACCCCTTTTCAGTTCCCTTATTCACGAGGAAATCGAGATCCTTGCCGCGCTTTTGAGGCGGCGGTCGATTAAGAAGGGGGATATCCTTTTTCAAAAGGGCGATGAAGGCACCGCCTTGTATGCCATTCTCAGAGGGTGCATCAAGATTATTGTTACTACCCCGGTAGGGGACAAGATTACGGTGGCCATCCTGAATGATGGAGATTTTTTCGGAGAGATGGCCTTGCTCGATGGTATGCCCAGATCAGCGGATGCCGTTGCCCTTGAAGAAACCCAGCTGGCGGTTCTTGACCGGGAAGATTTCCTGACGTTTCTCAGCCGGCACGATCACGCCGTGCGTGCAATTCTGAGGACTTTATCAATAAGGTTGCGCAAGACCGACGATCTCCTTTCGGAGATATGTTTTTTAAGCCTTTCCGCACGCCTGGCAAAGAGATTGCTGGAATTGGCAAGGGATGAGTCAGAGGGCGGTCAAGATGTTCCCGTCCTCGCCATGCGGATGACCCAGAAGGAACTGTCCAACCTGCTGGGTGTTTCCCGGGAAAGCGTCAATAAGGAGCTGAAAACTCTTCGGGACAAGGGCATTGTCAGTACGGCGCGCAGCAGGATTGTAATCCTCGATCAGGAGAGCCTGAGAAAAAGGGCCAAGTAAATTTTCCTTGAAATCAAATCACCTTTAGTTTATAGAGTCCCCTCACGGGCGGTTAACTCAGCGGGAGAGTGCTACCTTCACACGGTAGAAGTCACTGGTTCAATCCCAGTACCGCCTACCATGAATATCAAGGGGTTACGGGTCATGCCGTCGCCCCTTTTTTGTGTTGGTTTGACCTGGTCATACTGCTGTTTTGCCACGTATCCTTTTTCCTACAGGAAGTCATAACGTTCCGATTCTTGCTGAGCATGTTGCAAGTGGGCCCTGTCCCTGATCTGGTTAGCCTCCGCCTGCTTCAACATCTCCTCGTAGGTGCGGCAGTCCGGTTTGAAGAGGGGGTCGCCTTTTTTCACGTCTGGCTGGGGTCGATTTTGGCGATGAGCAGGCAAAAAGGAGAACCAATAGAGCGACCGTTAAAGCCGGTGCCCTGAAAAATGGTCTCTAAATGCAAGATTCATTAATTGATACCGGAAGCTTTCTTACCAGAAACCCCTCTCCATGCAATTTTCAATGAACTCCAAGGACATATTTTGCCCTTCCTCAAAGAATTTATAGAGTTGCTTGCCCACATCGGGGTACAAAGGGCAATCTTTCAGTTTAGATACGGGGACCCAATCGATATCCAGGGAATGGGTATGGTCGGACCTGACTTTCGGGATGCCATGGACCGCGGTGGCTGAAAACACGATGTGCAGCGTTTGGGGGTGTCTTTTGGTCCCCGGCGCCTCCCCGATCAGGACGATATCGCCGACTTCTACTTTTACCCCCAGTTCGTTCTTCCATTCGCTTATAAGGGCTTCCTGGAGCGGCACGTCTCTATCCACGCCCCCACCGGGGAGGGCGAAGACTTCTTTGCCTCCATAGACGTACTTCATACAGAGGATCTCGTTGGCTTGTTCAAAGACTGCCGATACCCGTATTCTCATCGTTCCTCCTTTGATTTAAATAAACAGTTGTTTTCACCTTTACCAAATGACGTCCCGTACGCAACAAATAACAGTAGGATTGAAGACTTATATTACAAGGAATGAAGGAGAATTGCAAATGATCTTTCTCTGGTTTTCAAGGCATGGCGATCTTCAGGGTGCCCCCCCTGCCCAGAATGTCATGAAGATGGATATAGCCCTTCAGCGTATTTTCTCCATTGGCCACGACCAGGGTGGTGATTTCGTCACGTTGCATTGACTCGATGGTCTGGGCGAGTGAAGTATTTTCGTTGATTGTCTTGGGATGACGAGTCATGACCTCATCAACGGTTTTATCATGAAAGGAGATGCCTCTCTTGACCAGGCGACGGAGGTCGCCATCGGTAAAGATGCCCAGGAGTCTTTTTTTTCTGTCTGTCACCAGGACAAACCCCTTATTATTAGCGTCCATTTCTTCAATAGCCCTGATTGCCGTAGCTCCCGCAAGAACCTTTGGAGTTTGTGCGTAGCCGATCATTACCTCTTTGACCTTTGCCCGCAGACGCATTCCGAGGTTGCCGCCAGGGTGAAACTTGTAGAAGTCCTTTTCGTTGAACTTCCGCTTTTCTATAAGTGCTACGGCCAGGGCATCACCCATGGCAAGGGTGGCCGTAGAGCTTGAGGTCGGGGCCAGGCCGAAAGGGCAGGCCTCCCGTTCCACGCCGACATCGATGACAAGATTGCAGGAACGGGCAAGGGAGGAATTCGTATCGCCGGTCAAGGCAATCAGGGTTGCCCCGATTTCCCGGACGCTGCTGACGATGAGGCTAAGTTCGTGTGTTTCGCCGCTGTTGGAGATGGCCAGGACAACGTCATTTTTTGTCACAATCCCGAGATCTCCGTGCATTCCTTCGACAGGATGAAGAAAAATGGCCTGGGTACCCGTGCTGGTCAGGGTGGCGACGATTTTCTTGCCGATCAGTCCGGATTTTCCTATGCCCGTGACAATAACCCGGCCATTGGACTTGTAGATCGTGTCCACCGCTTTGGTGAAATTGTCGTCTAATTTACCGATGAGGCCGGAGATGCTTTCAGCCTCGATTTTCAGGACATCCCTGGCAAGTTTGATGGATAAGTCTTTTTTCATAGTGATCAATTCTTGGCATTAATAACTGGGATGGGGACGCTATCAGAATTTATTTTTTCTGACAAGGACGATTTTCCTGTTTGAATGTTTCATTGACAGCAAGGACCTCCCCATCTATATTCGACCCGTAAGGAGGCATGATGGCGTCAAATAGCTTTCCCTGGTCCCGGCTCGCTGGCGGGGTCCTGATAGCGCTGTTCCTCGTACTTCTCGCGGTTCGCATGGATATCATTAACTTGCCGGCGGCGGGAAGCAGGCAGTTGGAAAAGACCACCGTCATGCCACCGGAGGCCAGAGAAACGTGGATGAATATTTACCAGCAGGGCCGGAAAATAGGCTATACCCACCGGACCTTCTCCCGTCGGGAGCAGGGCTTCGGATTGAGGGAAGAAGTTTTTATGCGGATTCAGACCATGGGCGTCGTCCAGGGAATCTCTCTGAAGACCGGGGGGACCCTGAATCAGGACATGACCTTGGCTGCTTTTGACTTTGATCTGACTTCCAATCTTTTTAGCTTCAAAGCCCGGGGAAAGGTCGATAAGGACCGTATGTCCATTGTTACGAAGGTTGCCGGCGACGAACGGCGTTATGAGGCGCCTCTGAAAGGCCAGGTTCAACTCTCCCAGGGAGTATTTGCGAAGGCTCTCCAGGTGGATCTGAAACCGGGGGAGGAACTCGCCGTATTGGTATTCGATCCCCTGACCATGGGTTCACGGCCGGTACGCCTGTCTTTCGCGGGGGAAGAAACGGTTACGATCATGGGTCGCCGCCAGGCGCTGAAAAAGTATGCCGTCGATTTTATGGGGGCCCGTCAATATGCCTGGGTGGATAAGGAAGGCGACGTGGTTCGTGAGGAAGGTATTCTGGGGATGGCCCTGGAGAAGACAACCCGGGCAGAGGCCCTTGCCGGTCTGGCTGCAAGCGGGTCGGCGGACCTGACAGACGTGGCTTCTGTCGATGCCCGAGTCCGGATTCCCGATCCGGCAGGATTGCGGGAGTTAAAGGTGAAACTCTCCGGCATCGATGACGGCGCCCTGATGCTTGCCGGAGGCAGACAAACATATGCGGGAGGGGTATTGATTGTCCGTAAAGAGGTCGGCAATAGCAGCGGGAAGATACCCACGGATAGTCATGGGAAAAATAAGAAGGATGCCGGCCAATCAGGCATAGACCAGACTGCCGACAGACGGGACGGCCTTTCCCGAATCAACAGCGATCAAGCCGGCGGGAACCGGAAATACGCCGACCGGGTGCTGAAAAACCGGCAGGCACACCTGGCTTCGACGCCCTTCATCCAGGCGTCAAATCCTGCCATCCGCGCCCAGGCCGGGGAGATTGTTGCCGGTGGCAATGGTGATGAGCAAAAGGCGCAGAAGATTGTCGCCTGGGTATTCAAAAATATCGAAAAACGCCCCGTTCTGTCGGTTTCCAATGCCGTGGAGACCATTAAGAACCGTGCCGGCGACTGCACAGAACACGCGGTCCTGGTTGCGGCTCTGGCAAGGGCGGCGGGCATTCCGGCCCTCATCGAAACGGGGCTTGTCTATCAGCGGGGGCGATTTTACTATCATGCCTGGAATGCCTTCTGGCTGGATGACTGGGGTGGGTGGGTTACGGCCGACGCCGTGATGAATCAGCTTCCCGCCGACGTGACCCATCTGCGCTTCGTGAGGGGAGAGGTGGAAAAGCAACTTGATCTCATGGGGGTGGTGGGAAGGATAGAACTACAGGTGATAGGTATGTCGCAATGATTGAGCTTAAAAATCTCACTAAATACTATGATAAAACACTGGCAGTGAATAATCTTGATCTTTTTATTCCCAAGGGGGAGCTCTTTGGCTTCATCGGGCCCAACGGGGCAGGGAAAACAACTACCATTCGCATGATGGGCGGGGTCCTGTCCCCCTCATCCGGGGCGGTAATAATTGGCGGTCAGTCCCTGATGGAAAATCCGGTGGCGGTCAAGAAAAAGATCGGCTTTATCCCGGACCGGCCGTATCTCTATGAAAAACTTACAGGATGGGAATTTATGCGTTTTTCCGCGGATCTCTTCGGGGTTGAGGAAGGGACTTTTGCTCCGAAGGCGGAAGAACTTCTGAACACCTTTTCCCTTTTCAACTGGCGCCAGGAACTGATTGAGGCATACTCCCACGGCATGAAACAGCGCCTGATCATTGCGGCGGCCCTCCTTCACGATCCGGCGGTGATCATTGTCGATGAACCAATGGTCGGCCTCGATCCCGGGGCCATCCGGATGGTGAAGGACATCCTGCGCGCCCTGGCGGCGCAGGGAACAACGATCTTCATGTCCACCCATACCCTGGCCGTGGCTGAGGACCTGTGCGACCGGATCGGCGTCATCCACAAGGGCGCCCTGATTGCCCTGGGGTCCATGAATGAACTGAAACAATCAGCCCAGTTGCGGGAAGGGGGTCTCGAAGATATTTTTCTGCGACTGACAGATGGAGAGGCCATGGCATGAAGGCGGTCCTCACGCTTATGAAGCCGCGGCTATGGGCTTTTTTAAACGGCAGGATCTCCCGGGGGGCCTGGGACAGCCGGGCGCGGCTTTATTTCTTTAGCGCCATCGGCCTCGTCTTCTGGCTCGGCATCTATATGATGTTTTACCGGGTCTTGACCTATTTCAAGGGCGTTGAAGGATTTGGCGATATCCTGGCGGCCAAGCTCATGTCCATGGTGGTGATGACCTTTTTTACCCTTCTCCTCTTCAGCAGCGTTATCGTGACACTCTCAAAGTTATACATCAGCCGGGACCTCCCCCTGGTCCATTCCCTCCCCGTCGCGGCAGGACAGATCTTCCTGGCCCGCTGGTTCGAGAGTCTGATTGACAGCTCCTGGATGGTGATCCTCTTCAGTCTGCCCATCTTTCTTTCCTATGGCATGGTTTTCAAGGCCGGGCTTTTTTTCTACGGGATTTCCTTTCTTTCTATTCTCTCTCTGTGTCTCGTGGCCTCGGGACTGAGCACCCTCGCCGTGCTGGGGGCGGCGACGATCCTGCCGGCGGGGCGGATTCGCACCATCTCCGTCTTCTTCGGGGTTCTCCTGATCCTGGTCCTGGTAATCGTCGTGCGGATGATGCGGCCGGAACAGCTTGTCAACCCCGAGGCCTTCAACTCCGTCGCCGTTTATCTGCAATCCCTGGAAACCACCGGCTCGCCTCTCCTGCCTACGACCTGGATCTATGACGGTATTCAGGCGAGCCTGCTGGGAAGTAAGGGGCAGGCCTTCTTTAACCTCGCCTTGTCTCTCAGCGGGGGGATGGCCCTCATTTTTGTAAACGTCTGGATTTCGGAGAGGTGGTATTTTCGCGGCTATTCCCAGGCCCAGACCACGCCGGCCAGCATCTTTACCTCTTCCCCGATGGGGAAAGGATGGTACAGACTGCTGTCTTTTCTTCCTGCCCCGGTGAAGGCGCTAACCGTCAAGGAAATCAAGACCTTCTTTCGAGATCAGACCCAGTGGCCCCAGTTGTTTCTCCTCCTGGCCCTGATCGTCGTGTATCTTTACAATTTTTCGGTCCTCCCCCTTGACCGGACGCCGATAAAAACCGTTTATCTCCAGAATCTTTTTTCTTTTCTGAACATGGGGCTGGCGACGTTCGTCCTGACGGCCATTGCGGCGCGTTTCGTCTTCCCGGCGGTAAGCCTGGAGGGGCAGTCTTTCTGGATAGTCCGCTCCTCCCCGGTCTCTATCCGCACCTTCCTGTGGATAAAGTTTTTCATCTATTATCTGCCCCTGGCAGTTCTGAGCGAGGTCCTGATAGTGGTTTCCAATATCCTTCTCGATGTGACCCCCTTCATGATGGCCCTTTCCGTGACCACCGTCTTTCTTATGGTCCCCGGGATCGTGGCCCTGGGAATAGGATTCGGGGCGGCGTATCCCGATTTCACATCGGAGAACCCGACCCAGACGGTGACAAGCTTCGGTGGACTCCTCTACATGACCATCTGTGCGGGCTTTATCGCCCTGGTCATCGTTCTGGAGGCGGGGCCGGTCTATGCCGTGTTCATGGCCGGGATCAGGGGGCAGGGCCTGGATGCCCTGCAATGGGTCTGGCTCGTCGGGTCCTTTTGTCTAGTCCTCATCCTGTGCGCCCTGGCCGTGGCGGTTCCCATGAAAATGGGGGAGAAGCGCCTGCGGAGCTGATAGTAACACGACTATTAAGCAGTACATTGCATAAAAGTCTTGACTATTGTGCAACTTCACGAATTATATTCCCGAACGGTAATTATTGTCTTGCAATCAGTGGACTATAGCGCTATTATTCCCTTACGGGAATAAATTGATCAGGAGGGGATTTTGAAGGAAAAGATTCAGTCGGCGGCTGATATCGGTCGCCTGGTGAGAAAAAAGCGGAAGGAAGACGGCCTGACTATTGCCGACACCGCTGCTTTATGTGGCGTGGGATACCGGTTCCTCTCGAACCTGGAAAACGGCAAGGAAACGGCGGAACTTGGGAAAACCATCCAGGTGATGGCGGGGCTGGGTCTGGAACTGGTCATCGGTCCCAAGGAATGGCCCGAGTAATCTGGGGACACCATGTTAATTTCCGTGGAGTATAGAAGGGTGTCCCCAGATTAACAGCAGGGGGATAGGGGGGGATTTATCTAATGAAAAATGTCCTGAATGTCTATTTACGGGAAGATCTGGCGGGGCGTCTATGGCTGGACGAAGGGCGTCGTTTTGTCTTCCAGTATGATCCCGACTGGCTGTATGGAGTAAAGGCAATGCCGTTGTCATTTTCTTTACCCCTTCGGGAGGCTCCTTATCTTGACGATCAATCCCGGCCCTTTTTTGCCAATCTGCTTCCGGAAGCGGAGATCCGCAGAATGATTGCCCGCCGTCTGAGAATTTCGGCAGCGAACGATTTTGATATGCTCCGGGCCATTGGCGGCGAATGCGCCGGCGCCGTATCCCTCCATCGGGAAGGGGTGCAGCCGTTAGAAAAGCCTGGATACCGGGAACTCACTGAAAATGAACTGCAAACCATGATTTCCGAACTTCCGGGAAAGCCTTTTTTAGTCGGAGAAAAGGGAATCCGCCTTTCTCTGGCCGGAACTCAGAACAAACTGCCTGTTTACCTGGAAGATGCGCGGATCTTTATCCCCACCGGAAACGCCCCCAGTACCCACATCCTGAAACCGCCCATCCCCGGTATTGCCGGTACGGTGGCAAATGAAACTTTTTGCATGATGCTGGCGGCAAGGATGGGCCTGAACGTCCCCGCCGCTGTTATGCGCAGGGGCACGGAAAGCCTTTATGTCGTGGAGCGTTATGATCGTTGGCGTGATGGTGATGGACATGTCGTCCGCCTGCACCAGGAGGATTTCTGCCAGGCCCTCGGGATGCTGCCGGATCAGAAGTATGAAGGCGAAGGCGGGCCCTCCCTCGCGACATGTTTTTCCCTGCTCAAGAAAAGCTCCAGCCCGGCGGCGGATCAAAAAGCGCTTCTTTCCTGGGTAATTTTCAATGTCCTCATCGGCAATGCCGATGCCCATGCCAAGAACCTCTCCATCCTCTATACGGTCAAGGGTCCCCGGATAGCACCGTTTTATGACCTCCTTTGCATCGAAATTTATCCCGGGTTGACCGGCCGGCTGGCCATGAAGATCGGTGGGGAAAGCAGAGCCGCATGGCTGCAAGCGCGTCATTGGGAAAGACTGGGCAGCGAAACGGGCGTCAAGAACAGACTGATCCGGCAACTTATGACAGCGATGGCCCTAAAGATCATTCCGGCTGTGGCAGCAACGGTTCAGGATTTCAGCAATCTATACGGCGAATCGGAAGTTATCTTTGAAATAGGGGCTTTCATCAGAAAGAGAGCGGCGATAATGATGTCTGTTTTTGAGGAGAGTTAGGACAATCGAACTGATCAGGGAGGAACACAGATAAACATAAAATAGTTATTGATTCCGAGGGGTAACAATTATCTTATGATTATTTCTATCTTGACCTGTAAATAGAATCCATATATGGATAGTCAACATCAAAGGTGAGGAGGGTCCGAACGCCATGCTTCATCCAAAGGAGTGCGATTATGTGTCCTTCAGTGAAGAAAAAAGACTTGAAAGACGTATTGGCCAACATTACTTCGGATTAGGCCGTACAAATATTGAAGGTGCTTTGGGAAAAACGAAGTGATGTTAGAGAGATAATTATGCACGAGGCGGAAAGGCTGCATGTACCCGTCGATCCGGATGAGATTGCCGAGGATGTTTTTTTCGTTTTGGAGTCAATCGATGTACACGAACTATGGGATCGGTCTGGTTCCCACAGCGATGGATACACGTCGCCCGAAGACATGGCTATGGAAACGGAACGACAAGGCCAGTTCCTTGCCTACATTCACCAATACAGCATCGTGAACGGTCGCGCTCCGGCGGAAGCCGACATGCAGCAGTTCTTCAGGATTACACCGCCGAGCGTTCATGCGATGGTGCTTACACTGGAGAGACGGGGCCTCATCCGGCGCGTACCTGGAATGGCGCGTAGTATCACCTTGATCGTATCACCCGAATCATTGCCCGCCTTGAAACGCATCCAAGTTTGCTGCGAAATGACTTGACTTCACTTTGACGTTAACGTACGCTATGAAGTACGATAAGGAGATTGAAATAATGACAACGTTATCGGCATCAGAGGCAAGAAAGCGGCTGTACAATCTGGTTGATGAGGTAAAGGAGACGCATGTTCCGGTCCAGATCGTAGGAAAGAGAAGTTCGGCAGTGCTTGTCTCCGAGGAGGACTGGAGGGCAATAGAAGAGACCTTAAATCTCCTGTCGATACCAGGGATGCGGGAGTCTATCCGAAAGGGTCTAAAAACCCCCGTAGAAAAGTGCGATGAGGAGCCCGGATGGTGAGTTGGCGTCTGGTATTTACCAAGCAGGCTCAAAAAGACGCAAAGAAGATAGCACAGTCCGGCCTTAAAACTGCGGCCTCGCGTTTATTGGACATCCTTCGACAAGACCCGTACCAGAATCCACCGCCTTTCGAAAAACTCGAGGGGGATCTTTCCGGCGCATTTTCCCGAAGAATCAACATACAGCACCGCCTAGTCTACCAAGTTATGGATGACATCAAGACGGTAAAAGTGATCCGGATGTGGACACACTATGAATAGCTATTGTTATGGAACGTATATAACCCCGGCTTTAGCTGTGGTGAATTCGCCACAATCGGCGGCAGTTGAAATGTATTTTCTCAGAGCCTTATTACAGATTACGTGACGCCGGCCAGTTTTTTCCTGACCGGCGCAGTGTGCTGAACACGACGGATTTATTTCTGCTTGCCTTTCTGCTTTTCCATGGATTTCACAAAGGCGTCCTGAATTTCCTTCGTATTGAAAAAGGCTGAATTCCAGGCGGCGACGTATTTCAGGCCGTCATCCACGCTGTGATCTTCCATGTAGTTAAGGATCTTCTTTGTCCCTTTGACCGCCGCGGAGGAGTTGTCGGCGATTTCTTCGGCAAGTTTCAGCGCCCCGGCCATGAGACTTTCCTGGCTGTCGTAAACTTCGTTAAGGAGTCCCATACGCAGGCACTCATCGGCGGAGAAATCCCGGCCCGTATAAGCCATCATCCGGGTGTTGCCCTGGCCGATGATCTGGGGCAGGCGGTTCAGGCTGCCCATATCGGCCACAATGGCGATCTTCGTTTCCCGAAGCGAGATAATCGTGTCTTTGGTGGCCAGGCGGAGATCGCAGGCGGACATGAGATCGAGACCGGCCCCGATGCAATGGCGGTGGGCGGCGCCGATATAGATATTCTCCCCGTTGGCCATCCGGCTGAAGCCTTCCTGCATCTGGAGGATCAGCTTGTGAAATTCCTCCCTTTTATCCGGGGTGGCCCCCAGAATGATCTCTGAGAAGGCAGTAAAAAAATCGAAGACATCGATGCCGACACTGAATGATTTACCCTTGCCGGCGACAATGACGACCCGGATATCGGGATCCCTTTCCAGGTCAGCCACAACAAAATCGAGATCCCGCCAGAATGGCCAGTTCATGGCATTGAGCTTATCTGCACGGTTCAGGTACAGGATGGCTATGTTCTTGTCCGATATTTTTTCTACTTCGAAGAATGGGTAATTGTTCATCTTATGCAAACTCCTTTCAATATTGACATATGTGCGCTCCCGTATCATATTTTTCCATTGATGGATAGAGACAGTTTTTTGAAGGTTCTTGGAGGTTGATCATCCTGATTATCTTTGCTATGAGATCCTCATGATCACGATTCAAGAAATTGAGCCGAAAAGCCCTCAGAATCAACTGCGTTGTATTTTTCTTGCCGACGCCCACCTTAGAGATGAACGGGATGTACATTATCAGGCCCTGCTCCAATTCCTTTGCCAGATTAAGGGGCGAGTTTCAGAGCGGGGGCAAGGCAGAGCCGCAATGCAATGCCCCACTACGGGTAGTGACATGGTCATCGACCACCTCTTTGTCCTGGGAGATTTTTTTGATTTCTGGTTTAGCCGCCGGGACAGAATTTATCAGGGATTCCGGCCCATTGTCGACCGTTTGATTGACTTGAAAAAAGGAGGTGTCACGATTCATTTCTGTGAGGGGAATCATGATTTTTTCATGAAGCCATATTTTAGCGGCATCCTCGGGATGGATGTTTATGAGGATTGGGCGGCCCTCAATCTTGAAGGGCGGAGGATGCTCATCGGTCATGGCGATCTGGTGGACCGGACAAACCGTAAATATTTGTTTTTAAGGAAAATCCTCAGGAGCAGGTCTTTTTTCTTTTTGCAGAAGCTGCTGCCCCTCTCTGTGCTATGGGCTTTTGCCCGGAAGAGTTCCCTGGCCAGTCAGGAGTTGATGGGCGGCGCCCAAGAGGCGATTATGGCCAGAATGGTTGCCTTTGCCGGAAAAAGTTTCCAAGAGGGATATGACGCCGTAATTCTCGGGCACTGCCACAAACCGCAGCTTCAGGAATTTGCCGTGGAGGGCGATACAAAAACCTTTGTTACCCTCGGTGACTGGATTGCTCATTACACTTATCTTCTTTACGATGAGAATGGCTTTCATCTGCTATGTTACCATGAGTGAGAAGGGAGGATAAAGCTGGACATGGAGCGAGGCGCATGTTAAGCACGGACCTCCACATCATCCCGTCTGAAGGAGTCGCTTATGAATTTCGGGGGCATTGAACCTGAATGTGCAGCATACGACGGCGCCACATTTGCCGTCATCCCTGTTCCCTATGATCTCACCTCAACCTACCAGTCCGGATCGCGCCAGGGGCCGGCAGCGATTTTGACGGCCTCGGCAAACATGGAACTCTACGACGAAGAACTACAGAAGGTAACTTACCGGGAAGGGATATTTACGGCTCCCCCGATTGAAGTGGACGCCCGGGGGCCGGACAGAATGGTCGGCGCCATCCGTCAGGTGGTCTCCGATGTCCTGATGGACCGGAAGATCCCCGTCCTCTTGGGGGGAGAACACAGCGTCACGCTGGGGGCCGTGCAGGCCGTCCAGGCCGCCTTTCCAACCTTAACAGTCCTTCAACTGGATGCCCATGCAGACCTGCGTGAATCTTATCAAGGCACGCCATACAGCCATGCTTGTATCGCCCGCCGCATCCAGGAATTCTGTCCCCTCGTCCAGGCTGGCATTCGCAGTATGAGTGAGGAGGAGGCCGTCTTCATGAAAGATCGTTCTATCCAAACCTTTTCCGCCGATTTTATCCTGGATGAACCTGCGTGGATAGATAAAATATGTGCGCATCTCACCGGCGACATCTACATAACTATCGATCTCGATGTGCTGGATCCTGCCTTTATGCCTTCAACGGGCACTCCGGAGCCGGGGGGAATCTCCTGGCGCGATGTGCTGAAGCTTATCAAAGGGGTATCAAAAAAATGCCGCATCCGTGGCTTTGATGTCGTTGAACTCTCGCCGATTCCGGGGCATGTCGCCCCTGATTTTTTGGCGGCTAAAATGATCTATCGCATTATGGGTTATCTGACCGGATAAGCTGGGCGGAAGATTAAAAGCGCGATGGGGTTGCTTGAAATAGTTAAACAGCTTTTCGGCTCCTGAACTACAAAAAGACAGGGGGCAGAGGTTGATCACAGACAGTCTGCAATTCTCCAATATCTCGGTCATTCCGCCGGTACTCGGTTTCTTTGTCCTTACCGGCCTGTCTCTTCTCTCGATCCTCCGGGGGGGACGGAAGCCGACGAACATACTCTTTGCCGCCATCTGCTTCATGGGCGCCCTGATTAACGCCGACGTTGCCCTGGTAAACATAATTCCAGACAAGAATCTCGCCATCAAGGTCGACCGGCTCACCTATATGGTTTTTGTCTTCAGCCTCCCTATTTATATCCAGTTTGTACATTATTTCCTGGGAATATCGCGGCGCCGCTGGCTCGAGTACGTGGCCTATGGTTTAAGTGCGATATTTCTCCTCCTGACACCGACGGACCTGTTTATCAAGGGGTTTGCCCAGTTTGATTTTGGCATCATCGCCCAGGCGGGGAAAGCATTTCACTTTTTTTCCGTCCTGGTAAGTTTTACCGTCTGCTACTGTCTTTATACCCTTTTCATGGGAATGAAGAAAACCAGGGATAACCAGAAGAAGAACCGTATCAAGTACATCCTGGGGGGATTGGGACTCAGCTCCTTTCTCATTTCTCTCAATATCCTTCCCGTCAGCGGGTTCAATGTTTACCCCATGGGGAATTTCAGTTTCATTCCCGCCATCGTTTTGGCATTCGGGGTTTTAAAATACGATCTCCTGGATATGGGGGCGGTGATCCGCCGCGGGACCATCTATTTTCTCCTGACAATCATTCTGACCCTCTTTTATGTATTAATCATTGGTTTTTTTAACGCCCTGTTTATCAGGAGCGGACAGGACCACAGTCTGCTGTTGCCTTTTGTCCTCGCCCTGTTTATGGTCGTTTTGTTTAATCCCATCAGGGAAAAAGTCCGAGTATTTATCGATCAGCTTTTCTTTCGGGGAAAATATGACTATCAACGCTTGTTGAAAGAAGTCAGCGCTCAGATGACAACTCTTTTGCGGATTGATGAGGTTACCGATCTCCTCATCAGGTCGGTTGGCGAAACTCTCCAGACAGACCATGTAGAGTTGCTGATCTTCGATGAAAAAAGCAGTCGCTTCCAATTGAAGCAGTTGGGAGGGAATGCAAGTGAACATTCTTGTGAAGAAATAGATCGGGGACATCCGCTGGTTGTCCATTTGGAGGAAATCAAGCGACCACTCAGTGCTGCTCTGATTGAGCGTTCCAGATTACCGAAAAATGTGAAAGAGACCATCATTAATTTGATCAGGGCTTGGACTTCGTCGCTGGTTGTGCCGATGTATTCCAAGGGGAAGCTGATCGGGATCATAGCTCTTGGACAGAAAAAATCAGGTGAACTCTTTGTTCACGAGGATATGGAGCTTTTATCCACCTTGGCGAATCAGAGCGCCACGGCACTGGATAATGCAAAAATGTATAGCGAACTTGAAAAGATGAATCAGGAACTCGAAAGAAAGGTAGAAGAGAGAACTGCCGATTTGCGGCTGGCGTTGAGCGAGAAGGAAAGGACGCAAAAACAACTGATTCAATCCGAAAGTCTGGCGGCCATTGGACAACTTGTCGCCGGAACGGCACACGAATTGAACAATCCCCTTGCCAGCGCCGCAAGTCTTTTGCAGAACAGCACCGAAACAATCAGTGACTGGCCGGAGACGTTCAAAGAACGAGGAGAGGTTATAGACGATCTGACCTTTTCCCTGAAAGAACTGAAAAGGGCAGGGGATATCGTGAAGAGCCTGCTGGGGCTGTCCCGCCAGACACAGACTTATGTAGAACCGGTCAATATCAATGTCGCCATTGATGACGCCCTGAGGGTTCTTCACAACCAGTTTAAGACGCTTCCCATATCCATTAAGAAAGATTATGAAGAGGCGCTGCCGCCGGTGGAAGGTAACTTTGCCAATCTGGGACAGGTTTTCATCAACATAATCAAGAATGCCCTCCAATCCATTCCGGAGGGAAAAGGAACGATCAATCTCAAGACGAGCTACCGAAGGGAAACAGAGTCCGTTTGTTTCGAGTGCCGGGACACGGGAGAAGGAATTCCGGCGGCGCATCTCAAAGACATTTTTAAGCCTTTTTATACAACAAAACCGGTAGGAAAAGGAACGGGGTTGGGGTTATACATCTCCCATGAGATTATCAAACGACACGGTGGAGACATTTCCGTGTCCACTGAGCCAGGGAAGGGGTCGGTCTTTGTGATTGAGCTTCCCTGTAAAAGGAGGGAAGGATGATCGTCCTGGTTGTGGATGATGAGGAAGGCGTCCGAAGATCGTTGAAAAAGGTCCTCGAGAGAGACCAATACTCGATTCTCTTAGCGGAAAGCGGACAGGAGGCTATAGAGCTGGTACGAACAAACAACCGCGATATTGAGACCGTCATCTCCGATTTCAAGATGCCGGGGCTCAATGGTCTGGAGACGCTTATCGAAATTGGGAGACTTAATCCGGAGGTTACCCGGATCATTCTGACCGGCTATGCCACGATGGAAAGCGCTATTGAGTCCGTAAACGCCGGGATCGACGGTTTTTTGACCAAACCCTTTGACAACGCAGAACTTCGGGCCAAAGTGAAAGAATATAATATCAAAAAGAGGCTCAAGCAATTTGTGTCCGAGCCTGTTCTTAATGAACTGCAAAGAGACACGAGCGACATGTATCCAAGAAAACAGATGATAAGCGTCCTGTTTACCGATATTCGCGGTTTTGCCAGGATGGCCGAGGGAATGGCTCCAAAAGATCTGTCCGAACTTATTAATCGCCATTATTTTTCTCCTCTTGACCAGATTATCTATGACTATCGTGGGACTCTCGATAAACACATCGGGGACGGTATCATGGGCATCTTCGGTGCGCCGAAAGCTGCGGAAGACGATACACTGAGGGCCGTCATGTCCGCGGTTAAAATGCGCGATGAGATGGGGAAAATAAACAGATATCTTGCCGATCAGGGGAATCGCATTGCCGTTGGGATCGGCATCGGGACGGGTGAGGCGATGGTCGGTATCTTTGGATCGGCAAAGAAAAAAGAATATACGGCTTTTGGGAATCCCGTAAATATTGCCTCCCGCCTGGAGCACATGGCTCGGGAGGATCAGATTCTCATCTGCGAGCAGACCTATGAACGGGTTAAAGATTTTGTAGAAGTGGAAACAATGGGAGCCTTTACCCTCAGAGGTATGGATAACCCGGTCGAGGTCTTCAGTATTATTGCCATGAAAACGCCTCTCTGAAAAAGGACTTGACTTTTTAAGGGCAGTGCTCTAAGTATCCAAATTCAAAACGACGCAATGACGCGGGGTGGAGCAGTCCGGTAGCTCGTTGGGCTCATAACCCAAAGGTCAGAGGTTCGAATCCTCTCCCCGCTACCAATATAATCAGGGGCTTAGAGAGTTATTCTAAGCCCCTCTTTTTTTGTCTGCTACCCTATAGCTACCCTTTTTGCAAGTACCTGATATTACTATCTGTTTTGTAAGCTATTGATCTAACAGGGTAAAGATGAGAGATAAAGCAGGAAGTCCTCTTCCTGTGAAAGAGACTGATATACATAGGGGTAGTTTCCGGTGGGAAGGGGGGGAAGGCATAGGCGGCTGTATAGCTGACCTATGACCAGGATCGGGGGGGGACCATGCCGACCATCGGCGCAACGGCAGCAGACGGACAGGTAGGGGGTGGAAACGGCCATATGGACAAAGACCTTATCACAACCTATTATTGCTGCTGATTCATGAAGGGTTCTTTTGTTTATGGCACCATACGAAGAAGAAACTCACATACCTGGCTTTCACTGGAATATTGATTTTCAGCAAATGCTGAAAACGATATAATCAGTGAAAATATCACTTGACGGTTGACATTTTTCACTATAATATGTATTTTCAGCAAATGCTGAAAGGCTATTTTTCAATGAAAATTGATGAGACAAATATAATCGGAAAAGTCGAAGACAGCTTAAGAGCCTACCTGCAGCGGGTTCCTTTTCTGGAGATAGAGTCCCTTGAAAGAGAACTCAAGGTCGGAGACACCTGTATTGATATCGTCGCCACCGTGCGAGTAGCAAAACAACGGCAACGTCTGGCGCTTGAAGTAAAGAGCAATGGTCAGCCCCGCCTTGCCCGCACAGCAGCCTACCAGCTCGCCCGTTTGGGGGAGAGTGACCCCGGTGTGTATGGTGTGTTTGCCGCGCCATATATCTCACCCCAGACAGCCGAAATATGTGTTCAGGAGAAGATTGGGTATCTGGATCTTGCCGGAAACTGCCGACTCACTTTTGGCCAGGTCTATATCGAACAGGGTGGCAAGCCAAATCCTTTTGCTGAAAAGCGGGATTTGCGTTCACTCTATTCTCCAAAGGCGGCACGAGTCTTACGTGTGCTCCTGAGTGATCCTAAAAAGCCATGGAGGGTCCAGGCATTGGCAGAAGAGGCGAACGTCAGCCTGGGCCAGGTTTCCAATGTCAAGAGCCTCCTGGAAGACCGCGAGTGGCTTAAAAGTTCCGATGCCGGGTTGCTGCTCAAGGATCCGGAAAGCCTTCTATCTGAGTGGTCTGGAAACTTCAACTACCATAAAAATATAATTAAAAACTGCTATACGTTAAGCAGTATTGCCGAGATAGAGGCTGACCTGGCTAATGCCTGTGACGGGGAAGGAATAGCGTATGCCCTGACTGGCTTTTCCGGTGCCGCTCGTTATGCCCCATCCGTTCGCTACCAGCGGGCCATGGCATATGTGTCACGTGATGTGGATAGTATTGCGAAGAGTCTTTCGCTGAAAGAAGTGACCAGCGGCGCCAATGTCACTCTCTTTGTACCCTATGACGAAGGCGTCTTGTATGGCTCACGACAAATCGACGGTATTTGTATCGTTTCACCGGTTCAGGTTTACCTCGATTTACTCGGAGTGAAGGGCCGAGGTGCGGAAGCGGCAAAATCAGTATTGGAAGAGGTGATCAAGCGCTCATGGTAACACGGAGAGATTATACGGCTGAGGCAGTGGAAGCGGCAAAATCGGTACTGATTGAACTGACGCACCTTCTCGGTGAATACCGGGACAATATCGTGCTCATTGGCGGCTGGGTTCCGGAACTTCTAATCCCCCAAAAACCGCGCCCCCATGTAGGAAGCATGGATATCGATCTTGCTCTGAACCATTTAAAAATCCAGGAAGAAGGTTACAAGCTGATCGAGGAATTGCTCACCTCCCGTGGTTATTATCAGGAGGCAGAAAAGCAACCATTCATCTTCTTCCGCGACGTGCCGCTCGGTGGCTCGGTTATAAAAGTGCAAGTTGATCTTCTATCCGGAGAATATGAGGGCACCGGCAAGAAGCACCGCACCCAGGTGGTCCAGGGAATAAAGGCGCGCAAGGCACGCGGCTGTGATTTGGCCTTTGAAATGGTCAGCGAAGTATCCGTAGAGGGCGAAATCCCGGGCGGGGGGGTGGACCGCGTGACCATAAGAGTCGCTTCCATTGTCCCGTTCCTTGTCATGAAGGGTATGGCACTGGACGATCGGCTCAAGGAGAAAGACGCCTGGGATATTTATTACTGCCTTCTGGCCTATCCTGGCGGGATCGACGCCCTTGCGGAGGAATTCCGGCCCCACCTGTCCCATGGTTTGGTTCAGGAAGGACTTGCAAAGATTGCCAAGCACTTTTCCTCCCTCAAATCACTCGGGCCAAAGTTCGTTGCTGATTTTGAGGAAGCCTATGATCAGGAAGATGTGGAGCGAATCATTCGGGATGCCTTCGAGAGGATAAATGCCTTCTTAAATAGACTGGGGATTGCATGAACAATTAACTTAAAGAAATATTGCCAAGCTGAGTTTGGGAATCGAAACGCCCTGTGCTTTTATTCCCTGCGATCCGGAGGCGGGTCATGAAGGAGAAGTGGACTGGAGGACGGCGACGGCGATCCTTGCCGGGGCAGAGGTCCGTCTGAAGTTTTTCTGTATGCGCAGTAAATATTCGGGGAAGCATTTTGTGTGGGGTGGCGAGAATGGTGAGATAGATTTGTCCGTCACCCATTCACACCTTTTCTTTTTCCCAACTCGTTGGGTAAATCCGAACTATTTAAGAACAAATCTTCTAACGGTTTTCTAACGGAACGACATCAAATAACGTAAACCAGCATAAAACAGGTAGCAGGATAAAGCGCTTAACATGCAAATATATCGAGAGATTCCTGTTACCTGTTTATACTGGCTTATCCTTTCCAATCGGCTCATAACCCAAAGGTCAGAGGTTCGAATCCTCTCCCCGCTACCAATATAATCAGGGGCTTAGGCCCCTTTTTTATTTCAACTATTGCTTGAGCCATATGATCATCCTTTTTGTCTCGGTCAGAACCTTTTTTGCGGTTTCCTGATTTAATTCTTTCGACAGTGTCCTAAGGTCTTCGGGATACCGGGTCGCCTTACACATGGCATCTGCCGTCTGAAGATCATAGTTGGAAGTCTTTACCCAGTTTATGACAAAAAATCAAACGCCGGCAGATGTTCCCTACCCGGGAGATCCAGGAAGAACGCCCGGACGGGTCGCTGATCGTTACCTTCCGGGTAGGGCACTACGAGGCGATCCACAATATCCTCAAGTCCTGGATACCAAATATCGTGATCCTGGAACCGGAAGATTTCAGAAAAGCCCTATTGAAGGATGTGAAGGGGTGAGTGAAACGGCAGGAGCGCCTGGTATAGACAACATTGATCGGTAGGCAGGCGTTCGATGTTCTTGATGATCTCGACAAATTTCTCTCCCTGGAGTGTGGCGGCATTTTGCATGACATTACCTCAATGTTCAAAGGCAACGGCGTTATGATTGAATGCCGGTAATTTGTCAATGAGAAAGGAAATTTCTGCCGACGTTATTTCACCATCAGCGATTTTTTTTATAAGGTCATGCCCCATGGTCAAACTTGGGTTTTTGTGGTAGTAAAATGTCGGTGTTCATGATATCCAGAATCCGTAAGCCAAGGTGGAATTGTCATTCACTATGATAAACAAAATATTCCAAAATAAACAAAACTGGCTGCTGATTGTGTCAAGAGCTACCCCCGTGGGAGGATGATTATTGTGAAGCCAAGACGGAGAATATTTGTGAAGGCATGTCTGTTATGGATAATGGTTTCCGCAACGTTGCTGATCATGGCCATACCCGCTGCGGCCGATCAGCCAGCGCCATTGCCGAAGATCAAGATTCTTGCCTTGGGGGGTACCATCGCCGGCGCCGCCCCATCGCCTATGGAAACGAAAGAATACAAGCCGGGTGTCTTCGATGTCTCCGTCCTTATCAAGTCTGTTTCCGGACTTGATAAGATCGCAGATATTTCTGGTGAGCAGCTTGCAAATATAAATAGCGCCGATATAACCAATGAAATCATGATTAGGTTAGCCAACCGCGTGAACGAACTCCTGATCAAGGAAGGGGTCGACGGTATTGTCATCACCCATGGCACTGATACCCTGGAGGAAACAGCGTATTTTTTGAATCTCGTGGTGAAGAGCGACAAACCGGTGGTAGTCGTCGGCTCGATGAGACCGGCGACGGCAGTGAGCGCTGACGGTCCCCTGAATCTCTACAACGCGGTTGTCCTTGCTTCCCATAATACGGCAAGAGGGAAAGGGGTTTTAGTTGCATTGAATGAAAAAATCCATGGGGCGCGGGAGGTAACAAAGACAAACACCACCAACGTCGATACTTTTAAATCCCTCGATTTCGGTTGTCTGGGTTACATCTTAGACGGGAATGTATTTTTCTATCAGGTGCCGTTGAGACGTCACACCGCGAAAACGGAATTCAAAATAGACGGCATAAAGACGCTGCCCCGTGTGGAGATTATTTATGGTCATGGGCACGGGAACAGGGACCTTGTTGATGCCGCCGTAAATGCCGGGAGTGCCGGAATTATCCATGCCGGTTCCGGAGATGGGAGCGTCTTCTTCATAACAAAGGAAGGCCTTCTGGCTGCCAGGAAAAAAGGTGTGGTCGTTGTTCGCTCCTCCCGGGTAGGGAGCGGCGTGGTTACCCATACGGCTGACGACGACAATAGGGAATTTGTCACTTCCGATACCCTCAATCCCCAGAAAGCGCGCATCCTCCTGATGCTTTCTCTGACCAGGACCAGAGACAGCAGGGAAATCCAGCGGATCTTCAATGAATATTAAAGGAAAATCACTTAAAGGACCATCTCGATAAGATGGGGCCCTGGTTCTTCAATCGCCCGTTGCAGTTCCCCGGCGAGATCTTCGGCCATTGTTACCGATACGGCAGGTACGCCCATCCCCTGACTGATGCCAACCCAGTCGATGGCAGGGTTGCCCAGATCGCTCAGTGACAGGGATTTCGGCCCTGGCGTGGTGTACCCGGCCCGCATCATTTCCACCTTCAGGATGAAATAACTCCGGTTCGAGCAGATCAAAGTGGTAACATTCAGGTCTTCTCTGGCCTGCGTCCAGAGCCCTTGAACGGTGTACATGGCGCTGCCGTCCGCCTCGAGATTGATAACGGCACGGTCGGGGCAGGCCACGGCGGCCCCGGTCGCACAGGGAATGCCCTGGCCGATGGCGCCACCGGTGATGGTGATGTAACTGTGGGGTGCAACCGTTGCCGCCTGCGGGTAATAGGCAAAAGCCGCCGTCAGACCCTCCTCGACAATGACGGCGTGATCCGGCTGCAGCGCCGCAAGGACAGTGCAGGCCTTCTCGGCGGTCAGCTTTCCCTCGGGGATCGCAGGACGGCTATAAATACAAACAACCTCCTTGAGGTCATTTTCTGCCTGCGGTGCATGCAGTGCGTCCGCCAGCACTTCCAGTGCGACGGCGGCATCCTGTCCCTCCCCGGCGATACGTATCTTGCGGCTGGCTGGATCCAGCAAGCGGCTTGCCCCGTTTTCATATCCAAAAAAGGCCACCGGTTCCCTTGCACCGGCCAGGATCACTGCATCGTATGGAGACAGGGCCGCTATCGCCTGTTCCGGGAAGTAGGGAACCCTTGGCAGGAAAGGCAGGCCGGCGCCCCGGTCCATATAGGCTGGAAATGTGACGGACATGATATCGCACCCGGTGGCCGCTTTGATGCGGGCAGCGGCATGGAGGCCCCTTTTTCTCAGGGCCTTTCCATCCATAAGAATGACGGCTTTTCTTGCCGCCTTCAACAGTTCGACGGTTGCCTCAATACGATCAAAATCTATCGGTGCATAAGATACCCACGGCGGTGAAACCGGATCGTCACTACTCGACATCCACTGGTGGTCGTGGGGAACAATGAGGGTGGCTATCTGTCCATGAAGAGCAGCCTCAACGGCATCGACCATGTCCTGGGACAGATTTTCGGCGTCCCGGCTTGTACACAGCCATCCCGATACGGTTTCAGCCAGCCCCTCGATATTCATGGCCAGTGGCGCATCTGCTTCCCGGTGCCAGGAGGCATGATCGCCGATGATGTTGACAATAGGGGTCCGGGCGCGCCGCGCATTGTGCAGATTGGCGATGCCGTTGGCAAGTCCCGGTCCCAGATGGAGCAGGTTCATGGCCGGATATTCCCGCATGCGGCCATAACCATCCGCCGCACCGGTACAAACGCCTTCAAAAAGGCCCAGAATCGGCCGGATGCCGGGGATGGCGTCAAATGCCATTACAATAGGCATCTCCGTAGTGCCCGCATTGGCGAAACAAATCTCGATGCCGCAAGCTGCCGCAGTCTTTACGAGCACTTCCGCACCAGTCATTATTGTTCTCCTATCCGACAACTGTTGTCATTCAGCCTGAGCCTTCTCCAGAATCTCACCGATCAGTCTGGACGTCTTTCCCGTAAGAGTCCGGAAATATTTCTGACTCGGAATCTGTTGCCAAAGAAATAGATCGGTGTCAACGTCAATTTATACAACCCGGCATAAACCGCTGGAAATGAAAACATTGCTGACCAGCCGGTGACTCATACTCCTTGACATCCAACCCTGATCTCCCTATAAGCGGTGTGACCGGTGGAATATTGGGAAGTGTCATTGTCGGAATCTCGCAACTATGCCGAAAAGAGACAAATATACTTTCAGTTTCTGGGAAAAGGTCCTCCTGCAGCTGGGTCCGCCTATAGGCGCCCGGTCTGTCCGGGCATGGAATCGCTCCTGCCGGGTCGTGATGCGGGAACATGAGGAACGGGAATTATCTGTCTTGAAGCGATACGGCGGTTGTATATACGCGACTTGGCATCAACGGATGTTCTGGTTCTTTTACGATTTCGGTTCCCGTCATGTAACCATGATGATCAGCCGCAGTAAAGACGGGGAATACGCCAATGCCCTGGCTCTTCGCCTCGGCTTCTATTCCGTCCGGGGAAGCAATTCCTTCAGCGGCCGGGAAGCCCTCACCGAACTTATCGAGTTGCTTAAAAAACGCCAGGGCCACAAGGCCGGGATGATGGCCGATGGTCCCACCGGCCCGGCCCGCCTCCTCAAAATGGGTTCAATCAAGATCGCCAGAGAAACGGGCCTGCCGATTATTCCGATGATGTACGGCGCCAAGCGGCGTATCGTATTTCAGTCTTGGGACCGATATTTTCTGCCTTGGCCGTTTACCGATATCGTTGTTCTACACGGGGAACCGGTATTTGTACCACCGGACGCCGATGAAGGTGAATGTGAACACCTGCGCCGGCTGGTCACCGATCGCATGAATGAGATGGCCGACCGCTGCGACTCCTGGTGGGGCGGTGAGCCGTTGGGCAAACCCGGGTTCGATCTTCCCCCGAGATCGTAGTTTAATAAAGATTTATTTGCTTTCCGGGAAAACTTCAATCTCTATAAGGCGGCGGTGCAATATACCCTGCCGGCGTTTCTTTGTTTCTTGCCAGGCTGGCGATTTTCGCTTCTTCAACGCCGGCCTTCCGCAGGTCGTCAACTTCGGCGCCACCGCGCTCATACATCCGGCAAAGAAGTAACCGCAGATATTGCCGCCATCCCTCGCCGATATTATTGAGGGGATCAATTCCCCATCTTTTGAGGGGATAGGGAATAATCGATGCGAGGAATGCCGATTCCACCGGTGTCAGCTCTGCCGGAGATTTCTTGAAGTAGTATTGCGCCGCGGGGCCGATACCATAGATACCGTCACCCCATTCGATAATATTCAGATAAATCTCCATGATCCGTTCTTTGGAAAGGGTTTGCTCTAAAGCCGTGGTGATTAAAGACTCTTCAAACTTTCTGCTGAAGGTCCGCTCGGAGCTCAGGTACAGATTCTTGGCGAGCTGCATCGTAATTGTACTCGCCCCTCTCACAACGCGACCTGCCTTGAGATTTTCCACAAAAGAATCTCTGATCGGCACGGTACTGAATCCCTTGTGTTTGAAAAAACCACCGTCTTCGGCAGTTATGACGGCAGCAACTACGGATTTTGGCATACTGCTCAGCGGCATATAAGCCGGATTTATTTCGCCGACGATAAAGGACACCGGTTTTCTGTCCGGCCGGCGGACGGTATGCCGGAAAGGCGAGTCAAGGGCGCTGATGTTTATTTTCGTACCGAGGGAGAGCACCTTGATAGGTTCGTATTTCCCATCAAAGTTATACTCGAGACTTTGCGGATCTTCCATATCAATAAAAAAATGCAATTTTCCGCTCAGATTCCCCTTCACTTTGAACCCTGGTAAATCCGGATAAAATTGCGCCGGGATGGCCTCTACGGCTTTTCCAATCGAGAAATCAGGAAAATTAAGAAGCAAATCAATTTGAGGTCTCCTCTTGCCTGCGACCCGTCCAAGGATGGAAAATGATTGCCCGCCAATGGTAATTTCACCGTTCTGGATATCCGTCTGATTTTCATCGATTATCCCCCTGGCCTCAAACTTGGCAAGGGTATTATTTTTGAGTGAATCGGAGAACATGACCCTTTTCTTTTCATGAACTGAAAAGGCGCCGGACAAAGTAAAGGATAGGGGCCCGTTTTTATCAGGGGTTCCCTTCGCCTGAGCGGTTAGGTAAATATCATCAAGAGGAATGCTGCTGCCAAGAAAAGGGGAGAGCAGGGCAAGACGAAAAGACTCGGCCTTGGCTTCGAACGCGCCTGATTTTCGTTGAAAAGAAACATTGAGGCGTTCATCGCCATCGCCAACCAGCTCAAAATAACCTTCGCCGTCATTAGGGCTGTTGTGCATCACCATCTTTGTATAGGATTGTTTTACTTCACGTTTATGTGAATGAAAAATGAGCGTGAGGTTATTCACGGTTATTTTAAGGGCACGGTCTTCAGTGGCGGGAGCTGCGGCCTTCGATTCGGAGGAATGCAGAACCCCGGATAAATCCCAACCACCAGCATCCTGGTGATAAAAAAACGCTTCGAGATTATTGGCCTCCATGCCGCTCACGGCTTTGAATGAAAGTTTTCCTGACGAGAGATAATTCAGAGGGCTGATTCGGGCTGTGATGTCCTTTGCCTTAAGCCATATGCGATTGTCGGTTCTGGAAATGCTGATATCAGTTGCCTTGATGCTGAAAGGAAATACATAGTGCAGCCCCCCAATCTTGCATGGAAGCCCATATCTTTGTTTGACATGAGTAATAAGGTTAGGGGTTTTGTAGCCTACATAACTGTCAAGCGCCCATGTGGCATAAACCAACCCTCCCAGGACCAGAATCCCGGCAAGTAGGAGGTATGGTTTTCCGAAGCGCCGGATGTGACTCCAAGACGCTCTTAGAGTGCTGGCCATGGATTAGGTTACCTATGTGGCACAAGTAGTTCTTTATCTTATATCTGAAGAATGTCTCGGCTATCAATAGAAAAGATCATTCCAGAAATGGGGCGCCCATGTTATGATGCCCCTTAAAAATAAGGACAGGATCTGAAAATGGTGGTTACGAAATCCGTTAAACAGGTAAAAATATATACAGACGGCGCATGTCTGGGAAATCCCGGACCGGGAGGATATGGGGCGGTATTACTTTATGGGACACTGCGGAAAGAGTTGTCCGGTGGATTTCGTTTGACCACGAATAACCGGATGGAACTCATGGGGGCGATTGTAAGTCTCCAATCCCTCAAAACTCTCTGTGAAGTTACCCTGTTTACAGACTCACAGTATGTGGTCAATGCCATGAGCAAAGGCTGGGCGCGGCGCTGGCGGAAACAGGGCTGGATGCGGAATAAAACGGATAAGGCAGTCAATCCTGACCTTTGGGAGTTGCTCCTCAATCTGTGTGAACGCCACCGGGTGACGTTTGTCTGGGTCCAGGGTCACGCCGGCGACCCGGAGAATGAACGTTGCGACGAGTTGTCAAAGGAGGCGGCAATGGCGAAAGACCTGCCCGTGGATATGGGCTATCGTCCGTGATTTCTGCGCCGATCTTGGGGGAGTCTGGTAGAAGTGACCTCCCTGCGGCAATAGTGACCCGTAAACCCATCCCCACCCTAACCCTCCCCTTGAAGGGGAGGGAAGTAAACTTTTGCGATTGCCGATGCCAACGAAGATAGCGCTTTAATTTAGAACCGGAATTACACCTCGAAGTGGGTCAGCGGCGGCTTGCCGATCGGGTAGACGTTAAACCCGATCTGAAAGCACCGCTTATGGTCGAGAATGTTTCTCCCGTCAAAAATAAAGGCCGGTTTGTCCATGTTCTCATAGATCTTTTCATAGTCGAGGGTGCGGTAGATGTCCCATTCCGTCATGACGGCGAGGGCGTGGCAGCCCTTGGCCGCCTCGTACGGATCTTCTATGTAATGAAAGGCGCCGTCAATTCCGGCAAGATCCATGCGGGCATTGCTCAGGGCTTTGGGGTCGGATATGACCACCTCGGATTGTTCTTCGGCGAGACGGCGGGCGATAAAGATGGCGGGGCTCTCCCGGGTATCGCCCGTATTGGCCTTAAAGGCGAATCCAAACAGGCAGATGCGCTTTCCCGCCAGGGTGTTGAACATGGCTGTCAGCATGCTCATAATAAATCGTTCCTGCTGGTAGACATTGATCCCGACGACCCGTTCCCAATAGTCTGCCACTTCCTCAAGGCCATAAAACCGGCAGAGATAGACAAGGTTAAGGATATCCTTCTTGAAACAGGAGCCGCCGAAACCGACGCTCGCATTTAGAAACTTGGCCCCTATCCGGCTGTCCATGCCGACGGCGCGGGCTACTTCCGCGACATCTGCTTCGGTTTTTTCACACAGGGCGGAGATGGTGTTGATGGATGATATCCGCTGGGCGAGGAAGGCGTTGGCCACCAGCTTGGAGAGTTCACTGCTCCAGATATTGGTGGTGAGGATTCTCTCCCTGGGAATCCAGCGGGCGTAAATTTCCAAAATAGCGTTTCTCGCCAGCCGCCCCCGCTCCGTTTCCCGGGAACCGATCAGGACGCGGTCCGGGTTTTCCAGATCCCGAATGGCTGATCCTTCCGCCAGAAATTCCGGGTTGGACAGGACGTCAAAGGAGATGCCGTTAGCCTGGCTGTTCAGGATTCTCTCCATGGCCAGTGCTGTCTTGACGGGTAAGGTGCTCTTTTCAATGACAATTTTTGAAGAATTGGCGTTCTCCAGGATCTGGCGGGCCGTCTTTTCCCAATACTGTAGATCAGCGGCCATACCGGCCCCGGCTCCGAAGGTCTTGGTCGGGGTGTTGACGCTGACAAAAATTATGTCGTTATCCCTGATGGCCCCTTCCACATCGGTGCTGAAAAAGAGGTTCTTTCCCCGGGTTGCCCGAATCAGATCGTCAAGGCCGGGCTCGTAGATGGGCAGGTTGTCGGAGTTCCAGGCAGCGATGCGCTGGGGGTTGATATCCACAACCGTAACCCGGTAATCGGGGCACTTGCTTGCAATCATAGCCATGGTGGGCCCGCCTACATAACCGGCCCCAATGCAGAGTATCGTCTTGTTCATGTGATTATTTCCCGTCCTTGATGAAATTGTTCTCTATATACCCGGCAATAGCCAGGCAGGCGGTGAGTCCGGGGGACTCGATCCCGATGAGATTGATGAATCCAGGGTAGCCGTCGCCCCCCTCTTCCTGAATGATAAAATCCATTGCCGGATCGCCTGGTCCCTGAACCTTGGGGCGAATGCCGCTCATGTCCGGATCAAGAGTTGCGGTGTCAAATTTCGGCAGGTATTTGCGGATTGCGTTAGCGAAGGTTTCTTTACGGTCTTCGTCAACCTTGTACAGGTTCATGACGGATTCGCGGTGCAGGTCATTGCCGTTTTGGCTGTCGGTCAGGCAAAGGATTTCCTCCTTGTCCAGATAGCGGCTGTCCGGACCGAACCGGACCCGGCCGGTCAGGTCCAGGGTGGCATGGATGCCGAGCCCGACGTTGTCTTTCATCGGTACCGGGTAGACAAGGCGTCTCAGTTTCGGGGCGGGGGAGGCGCTGAAATAGTTTCCCTTGCATGGCTTCAGGCGATACCCCCGGGCGTCAATGTCAATTCCCGCCAAGGCAGCGATCTGGTCGGCATGGAGACCGGCGCTGTTAATCACGGTTCTCGCCTGAATCCGGTACTCTCCTTGATTGACCTCCAGGTCATAGCGGTTGCCTTCAAACTTGATGGCTGTGACCTTTGCCCGGCAGGATATCAGCGCCCCTTCATCCTCGGCGGCGAGGAGCAATGATCGCATGAGGCGATGAGAGTCAATGATGCCGGTGGTTGGAGAGAGCAGGGCGGCCGGCGCCGAAATTTCCGGTTCCAGTGAGAGGAGCTGTTTCTTCCCCAGCAGTTCCAGTCCCGGGACGCCGTTTTGTTCCGCAGTGGATTTGATGACTTCCAATGAGGACGCCTCATCTTCGGTTGTCGCGACGATGAGCTTGCCAATCCCGGCATGGGGTACGCCATGCTCCCGGCACCATGCGTAAAGCAAGCGGTTTCCCGCCACGCATAAGCTGCTCTTCAGGAAATTCCGGGGGTAATAGATGCCGGCGTGGATGACCTCGCTGTTTCGCGAGCTCGTTTCCTGGCCGAAGCTGTCATTTTTTTCCAGGACCGCCAGTTTCCTGCCCGGGCGGGCAAGCTTTTGGGCGATGGCGAGGCCGACAACGCCGGCGCCGATGATGATCGCATCGAACGTCATGTCCGGGGAGATTCTCATAGGGTGTTCAGTGCGCCTTTGAAGTACTGAATAGTCTTTACAAGGCCATCGGCAAGTGGTATCACGGGCGTCCAGTGGAGCAACTCTTTCGCCTTGGAGATGTCCGGTCGGCGCTGGGTCGGGTCATCCTGGGGGAGGGGGTTGAAAACAATCCGGGAAGACGAACCGGTCAGGCGGATGACATTTTCCGCTAATTCAAGGATTGTAAATTCCGAAGGATTGCCAAGATTTACCGGCCCGATGATGTCATCGGTTGTCGCCATCATCCTCATTATCCCTTCGATCAGGTCCTCGCAGTAACAGAAGGAGCGGGTTTGGGAGCCGTCGCCATAGACGGTTATGTCTTCTCCTTTGATAGCCTGGACAATGAAATTGCTCACCACGCGACCGTCGTTAATGGCCATCCGTGGACCATAAGTATTGAAAATTCTTACAATCTTTATCCTTACGCCGTTCTGGCGATGATAATCCATCATCAGACACTCGGCGGCCCGTTTGCCCTCGTCGTAACAACTCCTGATGCCGATCGGGTTCACCCGTCCCCAGTATTCTTCCTGCTGGGGGTGCATTTCCGGATCTCCATAAACCTCGGAGGTCGATGCCTGGAGGATCTTTGCCTTGACCCGCTTGGCCAGTCCCAGGGTGTTGATGGCCCCCATGACGCTCGTCTTGATGGTTTTGATGGGATTGTACTGATAGTGAACCGGCGAGGCGGGACAGGCCAGATTGTAGATTTCGTCCACCTCCAGAAATATTGGCTGAGTGATGTCGTGCCTGATGAACTCGAAGTTGGGATGGCCTATCAGGTGGCGGATGTTGTTTTTGCTGCCGGTAAAAAGATTGTCCAGGCAAAGGACGTCATGCCCTTCGGCGAGGAGCCGGTCGCACAGATGGGAGCCGAGGAAACCCGCACCGCCTGTGATAAGAATGCGTTTCATTTTCATGATGGTAATCTCAATAATTTTGGGCTATATAGATCGTCGCGTTTTTGGTGTCAAGAAGATTCGGGCGTCAGAGGGACGGGAAAAGGAATGCTTTACATTGTAGCCACACCGATCGGGAATCTGGAAGACATCACCCTGCGGGCCATCCGGATTTTAAAAGAGGTGGATGAGATTGCCGCGGAAGACACCCGGCGGACGAAGAAGCTGCTGAAGGCCTATGATATCAATACCCCCATCACGAGCCTCTATGACGCCGTGGAAAAGAAAAGGAGCGGCCCCCTTGTAGAAAAGATGGTCGCCGGGAAGGACATCGCCTATGTGTCCGATGCGGGAACGCCGGGAATATCCGATCCCGGTTTCCATCTCATCAGAGAAACAATTCAGGCGGGGATCCGTGTGGTTCCGATTCCCGGTGTTTCAGCGGTAGTGGCGGCCCTGAGCGCCTCGGGATTACCGATGCAGAACTTTGTGTTTCACGGTTTTATGCCGGCCAAGATCACGCAGCGCCGGGAAATGCTGAGGATGAGCGAGTCAGAAAAGTGGACGATGGTCTTCTATGAGTCGCCACAAAGGCTCAAGGCCTGCCTGAAGGATATACGAGCGATCATGGGCCGGCGCCGTATGGTCGTTGCCCGGGAATTGACGAAAATTCATGAAGAATTCATCAGGGGATCTGTTGATGAAGTTGAAAAGGAACTGGATGAGAGAAACATCAAGGGAGAGATTACTCTGATCATTGAGGGAAAGACCAATGATTCAAGAGACTATTCTGATGATGAGATCCTGGGCACGCTTATGGAATTAGCGGGCGATCCCCTGCTCAGCATGCGGGACAGGGTAAAGTGTGTAGCTGAAATGACGGGATGTTCCCGAAAAAAGATTTATCAGATTGCTTTAACAGGCAAATTTTCTTGAACTATCTGGATGGTTATGGTAGCAGGGGCGGTAAAGGTGAGGGAGGCAGTGTTATGAACGAACGGGTCATGCGGCCGGGAGAGGAGATCCATGATCTTGTCGATGTCGTTGAAGAAGGAATAAGGGAATTAATGGATATTCCCGAAAAACGGACCAGGGTCGCCCTTGTAAATCCCAACATCCAGGAAGAAATGATCAAAAAGGTGACGGAGACAACAGAAAGGATAGCAAGGGAAATGTTTCCTGCTATTGCCGAACGGATAATCAGGGAAGAGATTGAAAAACTTAAACTATAAAGGGAGATGTAATAAAAAAGCTATGCCCCATGATAAAAGCAGAAGTATTTTAAAATATTTCCCCTTGATCTTGATCCTGCTGACGTTTCTTGTGTCAGGATGTGCGAAGAAAATTCCTCACTTTCTTGCCCCCGAGTATGAAAAGAGGGGGATAAGGCTGGTTGCCGTACTCCCGGTGTCTAACCAGTCAAAGAATGTGGAGGCCTCAAGCCTGTTTCGCGGCAAGGTGCTTGAGGCCATCTATTTCAAGGGTTATCCGAAGATTCCCCTGAATGTTATCGATGAGAAACTTTCGAAAATATACAAAGACTATCAGCAGCCAACCGTGGAATCAGTTTCTCCCAGAAGTGTGGGTGAACAGCTCGGTGTTGATGCGGTCCTTTATGTGAGTCTCCAGGAGTGCGACACATCCTTTCTCCTTCTTTATGCAACGACATCAGTTGCAGCGACTTTCGACTTGCGGAGCGCCCGCACGAATGACAGCCTGTGGAGCACCAAGTACAGCGTTACGGAAAGAAACTTCGAGATTACAAAGGAACGGCTGAGGATGAAAAGCTGTCAGGTCTTTGAACCGGCCATGCAGGAAATACTGATTCAGGTAATGCAGACACTTCCCGAGGGGCCCGATGGATAAAGTAAGGAGGTCTTTCATGAACAGAAAACTGATCTTTTTGCTGTTGTTGTTGACAATATGCTGGATGTCTCCCGGTGATGTCCAGGCCAAAAAACCCCTAAAAGTTAGTATTGACAAGGGCGATGCCCGGATAGGTCATCTCGATGGAACAGTCCGGGTGCTGCCGAAGGGAACAAAGACCTGGCGGGTCCTGAACCAAAGAGATACCCTGCGCGGTGGAGATGAGGTGACGGTTGGACGCAAATCACGCCTGGAACTCATTTTGCCGGATCAGTCACGACTTCGCTTTGCCGATGATACCCATTTCACGATTCTCCAATCGGGAGATGCCAACAATAAAGATGTCAAGGTCCATCTCGCTGTCGGCCGTACCTGGGCAAATGTGAGCAAATCGGTGGGCATCAAAAGAAAATTTGAGATTGCCTGTGATAACGCCGTTACAGGTGTGCGCGGGACGATTTACAGAATGAATGTCAATCAGGATGCCTCGGCGCTGGTTCGCGTCTATGACGGAGAAATCGCCGTTTCCGGAGCAACAAAGCCCCTGGATGCCCCCAAGGCAATCGGTCCTCCGACCAAAATCGCCGGTCCGAAGAAAATTGCCGGACCAACGAAGGTCACCATGGAAGAGTGGACGGTGATCATCCGATCGATGCAGCAGATAAGCATCGGGGTGGACGGAGCGGCCTCCAAACCGCGAGACTTTTCGGAACAGGAAGACCGTGACGAATGGGTCGACTGGAACAAGGCAAGGGATGCGGAGCGTTGATGGACGCGGGACGCATGAACATTCCCAATGCCCTGACCGTGATGCGGATCATTTTCGTCCCTGTAATCGTGATTTTGCTCATGCAGGGAGAATTCTTCAAAGCATTGATATTATTTACTTTATCAGGGATAACAGACGGCTTGGACGGTTTTCTGGCCCGTATCCTGAACCAGCAAACCGAACTGGGCGCCTATCTTGATCCGATTGCCGACAAGGCCCTCATGATAAGTTGTTTTGTTACCCTGTCCATCAAGCATATCATTCCCGGCTGGTTGAGCGTAATTGTGGTGAGCAGGGATTGTATCATTTTGCTTGGGGTCGCAGTTTTGGCTATTATGTCCGTCTCGTTTAAGATCCGTCCGACGATAATCAGTAAATTGACAATGGTTTTACAGCTTTTAACTGTTTTTATGGTTTTGGCCGTCCATTCCCTGTCTCTTGAAGGGGATTTGAAGATGGTTCTTTTTGGATTCTACATTGTTACCGCTATATTGAGCATTGCTTCCGGGCTGAATTATATCTTTAAAGGTATTCGTTGCATCAATTCGACAACGTGAAATATTGATATTTGCCTTGACATGAAAGGTTTTTCCTGTTAGATGGATGTCCCGTTCGCAAAGAGAAACATCATAGGCACGTAGCTCAGGGGGAGAGCGCCATCCTGACGCGGTGGATGTCCAGGGTTCAAATCCCTGCGTGCCTACCATGAAATTCAGAAAGGGCATCAGCGAAATTGAACGTGATGCCCTTTCTTTAATTATTATAAAGGTGGCAAGATGAGTGAGATAAACATCGCTTGGCCGGACAACAGCCGGGGGACTTTTCCCGGCGGGACAACGATCAAGGACGCTATCGGCTCCTGGAAGCCTGATGTTCTGGTTTCGACTGTGGCGGCAAAGGTAAATGGAATACCTTCAGATCTGGGGTTTCGTCTCGAGAAAGACGCTGCCATCGAACCGATCGATGTTGCCACGAAAGAAGGCTTGGGAATCCTTCGTCACAGCACCTCCCATGTTATGGCCCAGGCCGTTCAGGATACCTTCCCCGGGGCGAAGGTCAGTATCGGTCCTTCCATAGAGGAAGGATTTTATTACGATTTCGAGTATGAGACCACCTTTGCCCCTGAAGATCTTCAGAAGATTGAACAGCGGATGCAGGAAATTACGGCGACCGCAGCCGAGTTTTCCCGGAGTGAAATTTCCCGGGAGGAGGCCGTTGAACTATTCCGGGGAAAGGGAGAATCCTATAAGGTCGAATTGATCAATGATCTCCCGCCGGAAGTAAAAACGGTCAGTCTGTACTCCCAGGGGGGATATGTAGATCTTTGCCGGGGGCCTCACCTGCCCTCCACCCTGATGATCAAGGCGTTCAAGCTCCTCAACGTCGCCGGCGCCTATTGGCGGGGCGATGAGCGCAACAAGATGCTGCAACGGATTTACGGGACCTGCTTTGCCACCCAGGCAGCCCTGGATGATTATCTCCGGATGATTGAGGAGGCGAAAAAGCGCGATCACCGCCGCCTCGGAAGGGAGCTGGATCTATTCCAGATGAACGACGAAGCGGGACCGGGATTGATTATTTTTCATCCCAAGGGAATGCTGCTCAGATACATCATCGAGGAATGGGAACGTAAGGAGCATTTAAAACGCGGATATGACATGGTAATGGGTCCCCAGATTCTGAAGGAGGATCTATGGAAAAGATCAGGTCACTTTGATCACTACCGGGAAAACATGTACTTCACGGAGGTAGAGGGCCAGGGATACGGAATCAAGCCGATGAACTGCCTTTCCCACATGCTTATCTACAAGTCGCGGATACGCAGTTACCGTGACCTGCCCCTGCGTTACTTCGAACTGGGAACCGTTCACCGTCACGAAAAGACCGGCGTCCTGCACGGTCTGTTGCGAGCCCGGCAGTTCACTCAGGATGACGCCCATATCCTCTGTACTCCCGATCAGCTCAATGCCGAGATCTTGGCGATTGCCGACTTCGTGGCCTACGCGATGAAAATATTCGGTTTCGAGTATGAGGTGGAATTGAGTACCCGGCCGGAAAATTCCATCGGCTCCGACGCCGATTGGGAGCTTGCGACCTCCGCCCTGGAAGGGGCACTAAAAGACAGCCGGATGGTGTATGAAATAAACGCCGGGGATGGGGCGTTCTACGGACCGAAGATTGATTTCAAGCTGAAAGACGCCCTGAAGCGGAAATGGCAGTGTGCGACCATTCAGTGCGACTTTACCCTGCCGGAACGCTTTGATCTGTCCTACATCGGTTCGGACGGTGAAAAGCATCGTCCCGTAATGCTCCACCGCGTCATCCTCGGAGCCATCGAACGCTTCATGGGCGTACTCATCGAACACCATGCAGGGGCGTTTCCAGTTTGGCTCTCCCCGGTGCAGGCCTCGATCCTTACCGTGACAGAGAAACACATACCCCATGGAGAAAAAGTCTATCGGCAACTCCTGGATGCCGGCGTGCGGGTGGAGAAAAGTTTTTCCAATGAAAAACTGGGCTATAAAATCCGTGAAGCCCAGATGCAGAAGATTCCCTACATGCTGGTCATCGGTGATCGTGAAATGACCGATGATGCCGTTTCTCCCCGGCAGCGGGACGGAAGTAATCTTGGTTCCATGTCCGTTGCGGAATTTATCAATATAATCCAGGAGCGGAACCGCAACAACCAGTAACTTGTAAGCCATATCCCCATGTCAGGGAAGATGGAGGATTATTGAAAAAATACCCAACAAGCAGTGTGGACCATCTGTTTTAATAAGTATATAGCTGGAGGTGACGTATCGCTAAGGAGTTAAGCATCAATGAAGAAATCAAGGCTGCGGAAGTCAGACTGATAGAGGAGGGACAACAGCTGGGGATTATGACTCTAAAGGAGGCCCTTGCCGTTGCCGCCAAAGCCGGTCTTGATCTCGTGGAAATCGCGCCTACTGCCAATCCTCCTGTCTGCCGGGTCATGGATTATGGAAAGTTCAGATATCAGCAGAGTAAAAAAATTCAGGACGCAAGAAAGAGTCAGACGACGATCCAGATCAAGGAAATACGATTGCGGCCGAAGACGGAGGAACATGATCTCGAGGTGAAAATCCGTCACATAAAAAAGTTTTTACAGCAAAACGACAAGGTTAAGGTAACCATGATGTTCCGGGGACGAGAAATCACCTATGCCGACCTTGGGAAAAAGGTTATGGAAAAGCTTCGGGACGCCCTTACGGATGTGGGGGTTATCGAAATGCAGCCCCGGCTTGAAGGCAGAAGCATGATCATGGTTATTGTACCAAAAAAATAAAATCAATTTATGCCGAGGAGAAGATAGGCCATGCCAAAAATTAAAACACATCGGGGCGCCGCCAAGCGTTTTTCCCTTACTGGAACAGGAAGGGTAAAGAGGGCGAAAGCCTTTGCCAGTCATATTCTTACATCTAAATCATCGAAACGGAAAAGGAATATGAGAAGGTCGGCGGTTGCTGACAAAACCAATGAAGCAGCACTTAAGCGTTTGCTTCCCTACCTTTGAAAAACCGCTAATAACAAAAATAAAGGATGATAAGATACGACATTGCCGTTATCTGCAAGACATCTGAAGGAGACAGGAAAACATGCCAAGGGTAAAGAGGGCCGTAACGGCCAAGAAAAAACGTAGAAAGATACTAAAATTAGCAAAAGGATTTTTTGGCGCCCGGAGCCGCCTGTTGAGGACGGCAACGGAGGCGGTAAACCGATCCATGAAATATGCGTTCCGGGATCGCCGGGTTCGTAAACGTGACTTCCGGAGGCTTTGGATTGCCCGGATAAGCGCCGCCGCCAGGATGAATGAAATCAGCTACAGTCGTTTGATTGACGGCATGAAGAAGGCGGATGTGATGATTGACCGCAAGATTCTGGCCGATCTGGCTGTTTATGATCCCAAAGCCTTCACAGAGATTGTAACCATGGCGAAAGGGAAACTGCCTGCATGCTGAAGACCCTCGACGAGCTTGAAAAAAAGGCGATGCTGGAGTTGACGGGAGCAACTTCGGAGGATGCCTTGAACGAGCTGCGTACCAGATATCTGGGCCGCAAGGGTGTTTTGACGCAAATGCTCCGCCAGATCAGTAGTGTTACTGCCGAAGAGAGACCTCTCTTCGGGAAGCGGAGCAATGAAATCAAAGAAAGCCTTTCTTATGCCATCGACGACGCCCTGGATAAGCTCAGGGCGTCTCGCAAGGACGATGTCCTACTCAAAGAGACCATCGATATAACCCTGCCGGGACGGGCCTTGGGACTCGGCCATTTGCATCCGGTTACCAGGGTGTCTCAGGAAATCTGCCGTATCTTTGCCCGGATGGGATTCACCGTTGTCGAAGGTCCGGAAGTAGAGACTGATTACTACAATTTTGAGGCACTTAATATCCCCAAGGATCATCCGGCCCGGGACATGCAGGATACATTTTATGTGGAAGACAACATCGTCCTGAGGACCCATACCTCGCCGGTCCAGATCCGAACCATGGAAAAGATGAAACCGCCGGTGCGGATCCTTTCCCCCGGTCGGGTTTATCGTCCCGATTCCGATGTGTCCCATACCCCGATGTTTCACCAGATCGAAGGTCTCATGGTGGACAGGGGCATAACTTTTGGGGATCTGAAGGGAACCTTGACCTACTTCTTGAGGCAGATCTTCGGAGTGGACATCCTCCTCAGATTCCGTCCCAGCTTTTTCCCTTTTACCGAGCCCAGTGCGGAAGTGGACATCCGATGCGTCATGTGCGGGGGCAGGGGATGCCGGGTATGCGGACAAAGCGGCTGGCTGGAAATTCTGGGCTCCGGGATGGTGGATCCGGCGGTTTTTGAAAATGTGGGATACGATCCGGAAGAGGTAACGGGATTCGCCTTCGGTCTGGGCGTGGAGAGAATTGCCATGCTCAAATATGGAATATCGGATATTCGCCTCTTCTTTGAGAACGATTGGCGCTTTTTGGAGCAGTTTTAGAATATGAAGGTAAGTCTTAAATGGTTGCGGGACTACGTTGACGTTGATCTGGAACCGTCAGCCTTGGCCGATTGTCTGACCATGGCCGGTCTGGAAGTTGATGCCGTCGAAGCGGCAGGTCCGGCTTTCGATCAGGTTGTGGTGGCCAGAATCATTTCGGTCCGTCCTCATCCCCAGTCGGAGAAGCTGTTTCTTTGCGAAGTCACCACGGGTGCAGAGATTCTTCCCATTGTCTGCGGCGCCCCTAATACAAGGTCCGGGGATACGGTAGCCCTGGCCAGGGTCGGGGCAACGATCCCCGGTGGATTTGTCATCAAGAGTTCCCGTATCCGTGGTGAGTTATCCGAAGGGATGCTATGTTCGGAAGAAGAACTTGGCATCGGTGAAGACAATACCGGGATCATGGTTCTGTCGCCCGATCTTGCCCTTGGCATGGATTTGAAAGACGCCCTGGGGCTGAGGGATACCGTGTTGGACATCGGCGTTACACCCAACCGCGCCGACTGTCTCTCCATCATCGGCATCGCCCGGGAAGTGGCGGCAATAACAGGAAAAACCCTCCGCTATCCTGAAATAGAGGTCACAGAAAACAGCGAGGAGATGGCCGGCTTGACCTCGGTCTCCATCATGGACCCCGACCTTTGTCCCCGGTACACGGCCCGGGTGATCAAGGATATCACCATCAAGCCTTCCCCATCCTGGATGCGTGCGCGTCTGGAGGCCGTCGGATTGCGGGCGATCAACAATATTGTCGATATCACGAATTTTGTGATGATGGAGCTTGGTCAGCCCCTGCATGCCTTTGATTTTCGCTTTCTTGAAGAGGGCCGCATTGTGGTGCGCCGGTCCCGGGAAAACGAACATTTTATTTCCCTCGATGAAAAGGACCGGATCCTGAGATCGGATACGCTGATGATCTGCGACGGCGTCAAACCGGTCGCGATCGCCGGGATTATGGGTGGCCTGAATTCGGAAGTGAAAGACGATACAAGTACGATTCTTCTGGAGAGCGCCTATTTTCACCCTCCGTCCATCCGCCGTTCATCCCGCTGGCTTGGCATGGGAACTGACGCCGCCTTCCGTTTTGAGCGGGGCATCGATCCGGAGGGAGTTGTGCGGGCCTTGAACAGGGCGGCGCAGCTCATGGCGGAACTGGGGGACGGAACAGTTTGCCGGGGTTACATCGATCAGTATCCCCGACAGATCGAGACAGTCAAAGATATTCCGTTGCGATCCAAAAGAGTCAATGAGTTTTTAGGAACCCATATCCAGGCGGCAGAGATGGTCAACATTCTGAAAAAGCTGGAAATGACTGTTTCACAATCGGATGATGCAAATTGCCTGGTAACGCCGCCGACCTTCCGTGTGGATATTGCGAGAGAAATCGACCTGATTGAGGAAATCGCCCGTATGTATGGTTTTGATCATATCCCCGTGACCATGCCCGGAGCCGCCGGTACGCCGGAAGGGGAAAATGACGGACAGATTATCGAGAGCGCCTTGCGCTTTGCCCTGTCCGGAATGGGCTATACCGAGGTTATTACGTATAGTTTCATAAACCCGGAGTCAGCCGGGCAGCTCGGGTTAAAAGAGGGCGACCCCCTGAGAGACTTCGTAAAAATACGTAACCCCTTGACGGAAGAACAATCCGTATTGCGGACAAACCTTGTCTACAGTCTCCTGGATGTTATGAACCGTAATGTCAGGAATGGTTGTGTCGATCTCAAGATTTTTGAAACCGGTCGCATCTTCTTCCGAAACAAGGAAGGGGAATTACCCGTGGAGAGGCCTTGCGTGGGAGGTCTCATAACCGGTAACCGTTATGACGGTTCATGGCATAACAAGGGGGTCAGCGCGGATTTCTATGATCTCAAGGGTTGTCTTGAAGCCCTCTTCGCGGATCAGAAAATACACCCGGTTCGATTTGTGGCGGATTCATCCCAGCTGTTTCTCCATCCCGGCCGTTCCTGCCGGATCCTTGTCGGTCAGGAATCCTTAGGATTTCTTGGCGAAATTCATCCCGATGTCCTTGAGCGAATGGACCTTAAAAACCGTGCCGTTGTGTTTCAACTGGATTTGGAAGCCCTGCGGTTGTACACGAAGGTGAAAATCGACTTCAAGGAAGTGTCCAAATTTCCAGCCAGTTCCAGAGATATGGCGTTTCTGGTCCCTGTTGCCATGGAAGGAGAAACACTTTGCCGGACAGGATACGAGGAGCATGAAGTATTACTTGAAAATGTTGCAATTTTTGATGTATACACGGGTAAAAATCTTCCTGAGGGGACGAAGAGTTTAGGATTGCGCTTTACATATCGATCCACCGAGAAGACCCTGACGGAAGAGGAGATCAACGAGGCCCATAACCGGATCGTTAAAACCATGGTTGAGGCGACAGGAGCAAGGATCCGGGGAGAATAAACAAAGGTGGAAGACAGGAGGTAGAACCATGACGAAAATAGATATTATTCAGGACGTTTACGAGAAGCTTGGGTTTTCAAAGAAGGATTCGGCAAGGATTGTGGAATCGGTATTTGATATTATGAAAGACTGCCTGGGCCGGGGCGAAAAGATAAAGATATCCGGGTTTGGTAATTTTGTGGTTAAGGAGAAGAAATCCCGTCGCGGCCGGAATCCCCAGACAGGGAAAGAAATCGAGATTTCTGCGCGCCGCGTCCTCACTTTCAAATCAAGCCAGGTTCTGCGCAAGGCACTGAACGTTTAGTTCCGTATCGCAAACCCGGTAACGTGGGGTGACTGATATGGAAGAGTCGATTCCTGACAAGACCTATTTCAGGATTGGTGAAGTCAGCAGTATCCTCGGGGTGGAGCCTTATGTGGTCAGATACTGGGAGTCGGAGTTTAAATCAGTCAGGCCTGTCCGCACGAGATCGGACCAACGGCTATACCGGCGCAAAGACCTGGAAGAACTTCTGATCATCAGAGATCTTCTCTACAAAGATCACTTTACGATCAGGGGCGCCAAGAATCAGCTCTCCAGAAGGGGATCAATTACCGATCGGGACGGCGCCGTGGATCAGGAAAGGCAGCTCCTGACTGATGTCAAGGCCATACTGGGACAGATCAGAGAAATTCTTTCCTGACAGAGGGAGTCCGTAGGGATGCGATACGGACTCCCTCTGTCGTTTTCCGGCTCCAAATCAAAGCGCTATCTTCGTTAGCTTCGTTATCGGCTCCTTGACGTATTTCCATATACGCCTGCGTCGCCTCTTCCTTGCCGCCTCGATTTCATCTTTGATTTGGAGCCGGAATTTGTGGAATTGGAATTATTTTTTCTTTTTCGCACGGCTTGCCCGCTTAGATGCCTTAAGTGGGTTAATTTTCTGGGTAGTCTCTTTAATTTCCAGTTTTACGTGGGTTGCGGTAACGCAATTTCCGATCATCCACTTACTGGCAGGGTCCATATAGACCCTGCAATAACGGCCCGTCTCCAGATCAATGATCCGGTTGCATCCTTCGCACTTTTCAATAATGGTTTTGCAGGCGCCGTCTTTAAAATCACAGCCCTTATGCTTCATGAATATACAATCCGTGCCCGTCCTGATGGTCTGACAAATCATCTTTCTCACCTCAAAAAAAAAGTTGAAATAACTAACAAAAAATCATACCTCTGTCAAGAACAAAGGGGAATGAATTGACTTAGCAGGATTTTCGTGATACGAATATAGTGTTTGCAGGCCTGTATGGGCAGCGAAAGATGGGGGAGGATGAAGACATCGGATTTGGCCGGGTTTTTTTTACGGTCACTTTTTATTATGGCGTCGTTGAATTTCCAGAGAATGCAAAACATGGGATTCGCCTTTGCCATTCTGCCGCTTGCCCTTAAAGTTGGAAAGGACGAAAAAGACATTTCTTCGTTTCTCACCAGACATCTTGAATATTTCAATACCCATCCTTATTTGTCCGGCGCTGTACTCGGATCGGTCATCGCCTTGGAGGTTGACAATGAACATCATGACAATTCCACGGACATATCAAGATTGAAAAAATCCCTCATGGGTCCTTATGCTGCCATTGGAGACAGTTTTTTCTGGGGAAGTCTCCGGCCTCTGACCGGCATTACCGCCGCTGCCATGGCCTACCAGGGTTCTGTCTGGGCCCCCTTTGTTTTGTTGCTCCTCTTTGATCCCCTGCAACTATGGATCCGCCTGAAGGGTTTTGTGGAAGGTTACCGGCACGGCTGGCAGGGAATTACTTATATTCAGTCATGGGATTTGCCGCGATTGGCCCGCATCGTGAGGTGGGGAACAATAATTTGCCTTGCCGTTGCCGCCGCCTGTCTTGCTCAGGGAATCGCCGGCCTTTATGCGGGAATATGGATGCAACCGCTTGTCAGTGTCACGGTGCTTGCGACGGTGCTGCTGTCCTTTCTGGCGGTGGAGCGGGGGTTGTCTCCCCTCATCATCCTTTATGGCATGACGGCCGGGTGCGTGGCACTGATGATTTGACATGCAGGAGACAAGGATATTAGAGGTCAAAAACAAGTTAGGAATCCATGCACGGGTGGCTGCTAAGCTCGTGGCGGTATCCAATCGCTTCAAGTCCCGGATCTTTTTTGAATACGATGGTCAAGAGGTAAATGGCAAGAGTCTGCTTGGCATTCTTACCCTGGCTTGCTCCCGGGGGGGATTCATAACCGTAAAAGTGGATGGCAACGATGCCGTCGAAGCACTAACCGCTTTGGAAAGTTTGTTTGCGGATAAGTTTGGCGAGGATTGATGAGAGGCAAAATTATTTAAATGGTTCCAGAACAAAACATGAAGAATATTGTTCTCAAGGGGATTGGCGTATCGCCGGGGGTCGTGACCGGTAAGGCCTACCTGTTTGATCGTCGTGATTCTCAGATCTCTTTTTACAAACTGGGGAAGGCCAGTCTGGTAACAAAGGAAATCAAACGGTTTCGGGATGCGCTCCGGGCCTCGGAAGCTCAATTGCGGGAGGTGAAGAGCCGTCTTAGTGAAGCAGCCGGGCTCGAGCCGCTATATATAATGGATGTCCACATTATGCTCCTCAAGGACCGGTCCTTTGTCCGCAATGTCGTGCAGCGTATTCGGGAAATGTCCGTAAACGCCGAATGGGCCGTCAGCATGACCATTGACAAGTACCGGGAACTTTTCGAGAAAATGGAAGATGAGTACCTCAGGGATCGTTTCAACGATATCCGTTATGTGGGGCAAATGATCCTCAGGCATCTTGCCGGCAGGCGTCAGGAAACCATCTCTCCTCTCGGGGAGAGGGTGATTGTCATTGCCTCGGATTTGTCGCCGGCAGATACGGCCCAGATGATGATCGACAAGGTTCTCGGTTTCGCGACCGACATCGGAAGCAAGACATCCCATACGGCCATTGTGGCACGTTCCATTGCCATTCCTGCCGTTGTCGGCCTGGAGAAGGTTACCCGCGTGGTGCGAACAAACGATGACATCATCATCGACGGCGCCGCCGGGCTGGTCATTGTCAATCCTGATCCCGAGATTCTTCGTCGTTATGAAGTAAAGAAACGCCTTTATCATGCAGCCCGGGAAATTTCCCTTAAATACGCTAAATTTCCGGCGGTGACGAAAGACCGCTATAAAATACAAATTGGCGGCAATATTGAATTCATTGAAGAAATCCCCTCCGCCATTGCTCATGGCGCCGAGGGTATTGGTCTGTACCGAACCGAATTCATTTACATAAATCGCGAGGAGCTGCCAACGGAAGAGGACCACTTCGCAAATTACCAGCGGGTTATCGGCATTGACTCTCTGCAATGGTCCACCATTCGCACCTTTGATCTGGGGGGCGATAAATTCTTTTCCGATCCAAAGTTAGCCAAGGAGATGAATCCCCAAATGGGATTGCGGGCCATCCGTTTCTGCCTGCAAGAGGTTAACCTGTTCAAGGTGCAGCTCCGGGCGATCCTGCGAGCCAGCGCCTTCGGCAAGACCAGGATCCTCTTTCCCATGATTTCCGGGATAGAAGAAATTCGCGCTGCCAAAAGGATTCTATCGGAGGTCAGGGACGATCTGAAGAAGGAAGGGAAACCTGTAGGGGAAGATATCGAAATTGGAGCCATGATTGAGGTTCCTTCTGCGGTGGTCATTGCCGGGGTCCTTGCCCGGGAGGTGGATTTCTTCAGCATCGGTACAAACGATCTCATTCAGTATGTTTTGGCGATTGACCGCATCAATGACCGTGTTACCTACCTTTATGAACCACTGCATCCGGCCGTCCTGAAGATGATCAAGCAGGTTGTCGATATAGGACATCGAGCCGGAATCCATGTCGCCATGTGTGGCGAGATGGCCGGCGACCCCCTGTATGCGATGATTCTTCTGGCCTTGGAGCTCGACGAGCTGAGTATGAATCCCCTTGCCATTCCGAAGGTTAAGGAGATCATCCGGGCAGCGACCCTGAAGGAATCGAAAAAACTCCTCAAAGAGGTAATGAGAATGTCATCGGCCACTGAAATCAGGGAACACGTTGAAAAGACCATGCGAGAAAAATTTCCCGCTGCCTTTTCCGGAAACGGTTCATAGGTTAATGAGCAGAGATACGATTGCATAAATTAAATGATACCTTTATTGGGAAATATAAAAAGATGGATACAGGAGTCTCGTAACTATAAGCGGGAAAGTATCTATGACGAGGGGAACTTCCCCTTGAACTGGCTCGTTAAGAAGGCCCTCTCCAAAATACCTTTCGATATGGAAGCCGTCGATTTTATCAAGAGGCTAAGCAGTGCGGGGCTGGTAATCTATGTTCTGAAGGATCGCAGTCAGCTCAATAGCCTGATCATCAGGGAACTGGCCTTGCGTAAAGGGCTTCCGATACCTGTTTACAGCCATGACGTCAATATGACCCTCTGGCAGCCATTTCATATAGCTGTGAGGGTCATGACATCGTCTTTCAGCCTTTTTTTCTGTCGTCGCGCAGAACCGGAGGATAAAGACGGTAATCCACTCCATGGTCATCTCGCCGCTGGCCAGGCGCTGATTGTTCATCTTGGCGGGTCTGAATTCTTCGAAAACCGCAAGGTAGCAGAAGCATTAACGTCACTCATGGAGGTGCAGAAACTGCTCGACAGGCCGGTATATCTCGTACCTGTCCTGGTAACGTATGGGCGGAGGAGGGAAAAGGAAAAAGAGAGCCTGATTAACATTCTCTTCGGTCAGACGGACAATACGATGTTCCTCCAGCGATTGATCACCTTTCTCCGTTATGCCAACAAGATCTTCGTTATGCCCACGGAAGCGGTAGATCTATCCCAGTTTTCCAGTGAGAATACGGAAAAGCCGTCCATAGATTCCATTCATGATCTGCGCCGGGAGCTAATCGAGCGTATTGACGAAGAGAAAACAGCCCTGGTGGGATCTTTTCTGAAATCCCGGCAGGAGCATATCAGCATGGTCCTCAAAGAGCCGGGGCTGATAAGTTACATGGAAAAAATGGCGGCCACGGGGAAAAAGCAATATCCTGCCCTGGTGAAGGAGGCTCGGAAATACCTTAATGAAATAGCTGCTGATTATAGTAATATACTTATTGAGATATGGGCACGGATTCTGTCCTGGCTTTGGAACAATATCTATGACGGTGTTGTCGTCGACCGGGAAGGGATGGCAAGAATTCGCAATATATCCAAAAAGATGCCCTTTGTCATCATTCCCTGTCACCGCAGTCATATCGATTATCTGCTTTTATCTTATATCTTTTATGAACATCATATCCAGTTGCCCTTCGTTGCTGCGGGAACCAATATGGCCTTTGGCCCTTTTGGGTATATATTTAGAAAATCAGGTGCATTTTTTCTGCGCCGGAGTTTTCGCGGCAATCCCTTTTATGCCGAAGTATTCGGCAAGTATCTGGAAATTCTGATCAAGGAAGGTTTGCCGATTGAATTTTTCATTGAGGGGGGGCGAAGTCGCACCGGAAAGATGGTAATGCCGAAATACGGCCTGCTGTCGATGATTATTCAGGCCTTTCAGCAGCAAGCCGCCGAAGATCTTGCCGCTATTCCCATCTATATTGGTTATGATCGTGTTATCGAGGAAAAATCGTATTTAAAGGAACTGGGAGGGGCGCCCAAAGAACAGGAAAAAACGACGGATGTCATCAAAAGCTCCAAAGTGTTGCGTAAGCGTTACGGCAGCGTCTATGTGAATATTGGCGAGCCGGTATTCCTGAGATCCTACCTCGAGGGTCAGGACAAAGCCTTTGCCGACATGAACATCGAAGAGAGGCAGCGTTTCTACCGGCGGATCGGCTATGAGATTGCCTTGTCGATAAATAAGGTATCTGTTGTCACACCTTTTGCCCTCATTTCCGCGGGCCTTTTATCCCATGATCGTCGCGGTGTAAGCCACGATGAACTTATGGAGATTCTGAAGGAGTTTTATGAATACCTTATATATCGGCAAGTAAGTCTGGCCGCCACTTTCGTCCACCGGGAAAAGGCGATCCAGGACGCCTTGCTCCTTTTCGATCAATCAGGGCTGATTTCCAGGATGGGGGAAGAAGAGGGTGAGGAATCAGACTTGGAAGAAATCGTCTATAGCCTCGACGACGATAAACGCCTTAACCTTGAATACTATAAAAACAATATTCTCCATTTCTTTTTGCCCCTGACATTTGTGGCAACATCCATGCTTGCCCATCACGATGATCACATTCCCCTTGAGTTGATTCTTGATGATTATCGTTTTCTCAAGCGGATTTTCTGGAATGAGTTTATCTTCGATCAAGACAGGGATGACGGAGAGGATGTAAACGACGCTTTGTCCTATCTCCATAATCGGGGGATGATTACTGTGGAAAGACGGGGCGATAACGGAGAAACACACTTTGAAGTTAAAGGCAGAGGCAGGACAAAACTCCGACCATTTGCCGGTCTGATTGAAAACTATATCCAGTCTTACTGGATTGTCATCCGCGCCTGCGCCTATCTGCGCAAAGGGCCGAAATCAGAAAGGGAATGGCTGAAAACAATCCACAAGCTCGGGGCAAAGATGTTCAGAAAAGGGGAGGTCTGCCGGGCGGAAGCCCTCTCACAGGTCAACTACCAGAACGCCATGGTCGCCCTCCAGGAAGCCGGGATCCTGAGCTTGTCTGAAAACGCCGATAAGAAAGACAGGAAGGAAGGCAAGTCATATTCCCTCACCTCTGACCGGCGGGCCCATGAATCCCTCCGCCGCCGCTTATTCCGCTTCTTGTAAACGTTTCTTAACTGATGAACCCGTAAAAAGTCAGAAAATTGGCCGTAATCGACGGCTTCATAAAAAGATCCGCAGGCAAGGCGCGCCAATCCTGAGGAATGAGGCGTACTTGACGTACGCCTCAGTGACGAAGGATGCAGCGCAACGCAGCATCCGGACTTTTTACGAAGCTGTCATTACCTGATGCTGTAGAAAGCCCCCTTGCCGCGATACACGGCGGCGTCCCCCAGTTCCTCCTCAATGCGCAGCAACTGGTTGTATTTGGCTAAACGCTCACTCCGGGACAGGGAGCCACTCTTGATCTGTCCGCAGTTGGCGGCGACCGCCACGTCGGCCATGATGACATCCTCCGTCTCTCCGGAGCGGTGAGAAATAACGGTGGTGTAACCGGCCTCTTTAGCCATTTGGATCGTTTCCAGGGTTTCCGTGAGACTGCCGATCTGGTTGAGTTTGATCAGGATGGAATTGGCAATACCCTTCTTGATTCCCATTTCCAGACGTTTCCGGTTCGTGACGAAAATGTCGTCGCCGACGATCTGGATCTTGCTGCCCAAGGCGTCCGTCAGGAGCTTCCAGCCGTCCCAGTCATCTTCCGCCAGACCGTCTTCGATGGAGATAATTGGATATCGCTTCACAAGGTCTTCATAGAATTTAACCATCTCCGCAGCCGTTTTCTCCGGCTTCTTCTCCGCCGCCAGGATGTACTTGCCCTTTTTGTAAAAGGAGCTTGCGGCCGGGTCGAGGGCGATAAAAATATCTTTCCCCGGTTTATATTTTGCCTTCTGGATGGCCTCTATAATGACCGTCAGGGCCTCTTCATTGGATTTCAGATTCGGCGCGAAGCCGCCCTCGTCACCGACGGCGGTGTTTAGTCCTTTGCCTTTCAGGACCGCCTTCAGGGCATGAAACACCTCGGCGCTCATGCGGAGTCCCTCCCGGAAATTGGGGGCGCCGACGGGCATGATCATGAATTCCTGAATATCAACGTTGTTGTCGGCATGTTGCCCGCCGTTGATGATATTCATCATGGGAACGGGAATGTCCTTCGCGGAGACGCCGCCGATGTAGCGATAAAGGGGAAGATCAACCGCTGCCGCCGCCGCCTTGGCGCAGGCAAGGGAGACGCCGAGGATGGCATTGGCCCCGAGGACCGATTTGTTTTCCGTGCCGTCCAGGGTGATCATGGCATAGTCGATCGCCCGCTGGTCGAGGCAGTCCATGCCGATGATTTCCGGACCGATCTTGTCGATGACATTATTCACAGCCTTCTGGACACCCTTGCCGAGGTAGCGCTTCTTTTCTCCGTCCCGCAGCTCCAGCATCTCGTGCTCCCCCGTCGACGCGCCGGACGGAACGGAAGCCCGACCAGTGGTTCCCGAGTAGAGGGTTACTTCCGCTTCCACGGTTGGATTCCCGCGGGAATCCAGAATCTCTCGTGCATAGACATTTATTATCTCCGTCATAAAAACCTCCTGATGATGTTCTTCTTTGCGAAGAAGTTGCTTTGGCTGAGGGTTTATGACATAAACAGGGGGCAGTTTGCAAGGAATTATGACGGATAAGGGAGCTAAACATACCTTGATCGAAAGGGATTTCTCATATAAGCTCACAGCAAGTCGCCACGGTTATGATAATGGCTCAGGCCCGGCTGAGCGGAGGCGGTCCAAGCTTTATCTGCACCTGAAAAAATGGCTGGAAAAGGCCATCCTGGATTACGGAATGATAGCCGAGGGAGACCGGGTTCTCGTGGGGGTATCGGGAGGGGCTGACAGTTTCGCCCTCCTCGATCTCCTCAATTCGCCCATGATCTTTGTCCCGAAATTTTCTGTGACGGCGGTCCATATCGATCTCGGTTTTGCGGGCAGTGAGGGAAATGCAGATCTTATCGAGAGGGAGCTTAAGAAGATGGCCTCCGACTACGTTATCGAAAAAACGGACATCGGCCCCGTTGCGCACAGTGAATTCAACAGGAAGAACCCGTGTTTCCTGTGTTCCCGCCTCCGCCGGAAGCGCATCTTCGAGATCGCGGCAGCCAAGGGGTGTAACCGCATCGCCTTCGCTCATCATCGCGACGATATCATCGAGACCCTGCTCATCAATCTGTTTTATGGACGGGAGATAAGCACGATGAAGCCAGATCAGTCCATATTCAGGGGGGCGTTGCATATTATTCGTCCCTTGACCTATATCCGGGAGGGGCTGATAAAAAAGTACGCCGGAGAACGTGGATTTAAAGTCGTTGCCAACCGCTGCCCGACGAGTAAAACCTCTAAGCGGCTTTATGTAAAGGAACTATTGCATTCCCTGGAGAAGGATAACCGGCAGATCCGGCATAACATCTGGACGGCCATGCATCATGTCAAGAAGGATTATCTCCTGTAAGGTTAAATAGCTATGACGGCGAAAGAAAAGAGTGCGGAAAAGATCATTGCCCAGAACAAAACGGCACGGTTACACTATTTTATTGACGAGACCTATGAGGCGGGCATCGTCCTCGTGGGGACGGAGGTAAAATCCCTGCGGGAAGGGCGGGCCAATCTCAAGGACAGCTATGCCATGGTCAGGGAAGGGGAAGTGTTTCTCCACGAGCTCCACATCAGTCCCTATCCCTTCGGAAACCGCTATAATCATGAACCCCTGCGAGTCCGTAAGCTACTGCTCCATAATCGCGAGATTAAACGTCTATATGGCAAATCCCGGGAGAGAGGATTGAGCATCGTGCCCTTAAAGCTTTACTTCAAGCGGGGCAAGGTGAAGGTGGAAATCGGCGTCGGCCATGGCAAGAAGCTCTATGACAAACGGGAAGAGCTCAAGAAGCGGGATGACCGTCGTGACATGGCCAGAGCTATGTCGGAGAAGAACCGGTAGGGGTTCGTACAGGTCCTTTATCTTGACTTTTGCCGATTCAGGGGTTAGTATGAAGATGGGTTTAAATTGTTCTTTGGCATCGACCAATCCACAACGCGTATTCAACATACCATTATGGGGGCGTCACGGTTTCGACGGGGATAGTTGAAGCTGTAGCAGCGTACCGAGGTTCCTACAGGCCTCGTTAAACAGGTAGGAAAACCATAATCGCAGACAACTACGATTACGCCTTAGCCGCGTAAGACGGCTAACGTTCTCCTGACCATGCCTGCCGGGTCAGACAGGGCGCAATACAGGTAGGATAGCTGAACTCCCAGGCCTGGGGGGAGGGAGGCGAAATCTCTCAGGATAGTCACGGTTCATCCTGCCTTTGGGAGGCGCCGGCGGCGAAATCAAATCAAAGGCTATGTACGTAGAACCTGCAGTGGAATATTTCCGGACGGGGGTTCGATTCCCCCCGCCTCCACCAAGACCCCATCCAGGGTAGTCCAGAGAAGTACAAAACCCGTTAGAAATAACGGGTTTTTCTTGCTATTTGTCCAAAGACCATGACAACCATCGGCACCCAGAGAATTGAATTCAATCCCGGGAGAGGCTCTTAGGACAATAGAGAGAAACAGGACCAGCCGTCACCATATGGCAGGTCTCAAAGGATTATAAACTGCAGCACAAGAGAGAGGAGGCAACCCTGCCTCTCTCAAAATTGAGGGCGTTGGTCAGTTAGACACCGCCTTTTGTTTATTTAAATCTTTACGTGCAATATCGGCAGTCCCAGGTGTTGACGCTTTGTCTCGCCAAAGAATTGTGTACTTTCTCTTACTGTTGATTCGCCCCTTTTCCCCTTTCCTAAAACCTCAATTACATGCGATCCGCCAAGATGAAGGGCATGTTTGCCGAAGCGTTGACTGATTTCATCCATGGCTTCATAAAGGGTGCGCACCTTATCAACTCTCACGGCATCGTCAAAGAGGGAATACTGGACAGGCAGATCAGAGAACATTTCCATGAGGATTACCCCCGTTGCCCTGTATAATATCCCTTTCCGGTAAAAACCGTCAAATGCAGCCCTTACCAGGTCAGATAAATCCATCGGATATGCAGAAGGCCGATTCAGCCGAAATTCACAGCCGCTATACAGGAAATTGTTGGTTTTCAGAAACAGCGCAATCCTTCTTGGCGCCAGTTTATAACGTCTTGCCTTGATACATGCCGATTCAAGGTTCCGTAAGAGTTGAGCAAACAGATAATCCACGTCAGACGTTGAAGGGGCAAATGTTTTCGTTTTGCTGATGGATGCATAGGTGCTCTTTCCCTCTGAGATAACCGGACAGGCAGATTGGCCGCGCAGCTCCTGCCAGATTTCTATGGTTGGTTTCGTGAAACTCTTCTTGACTGACTGCTCCGGCATACGGGCAAATTCAAGGGCGGTTTTGATTCCCATTTTATTGAGCTGGGCTGTTGTAGCAGGACCGATACCCCAAACCTTATCTACAGGAAGGTCTTTAAGAAAATTGGCAATAGAACGGCCAGGGATAACGGTTAATCCATCGGGCTTCTGATATTTCGAGCCCACCTTTGCCAGGACCTTTGTCAGGCTTAAACCAACAGAGACAGTGAAGCCGATTTCTCTATGTATTTCGTTCTTTATTTTCCGGGCAATATTTTCATAGTTGGATCTTAAGGGACGTCTTAATCCTGTGATGTCAGCAAAAGCCTCATCAATAGAATATTCTTCCACCTGGGGAGTGAATTGGCGCATGATCATAAACATCCGGCGAGAAAAGAGGCTGTAGGTCTCGTAATCTGAGGGAAGCACAACAAGTTCAGGGCAGATGATTTTAGCATCACGTAAGTTTACGCCGCGTTTAATGCCGATTTTCTTTGCGGCGTAGGAAGCGCAGGCAACTATTCCACGTTCTGCTCCTGTGATGATCGGTTTGCCCTTGAGTTCCGGATGGAGAAGTTCCTCGCAGGATGTAAAGAAGGCATCGCCGTCAATGTGGAGAATGGCTTGTGGCCATGAATGGAGGCTGAAAGTTGTATCGTCCATGATGCTTCCTAAGAAAATGATCATAGACATTATAGAACGTTCGTTCTAATGAATCAAGGGAAATGTACTATTGATCATGACCTTAACTTTCCTCATTGGCCTGAGGATATTTCTTTATACTCTTTAATTCATAACCTTGCCTGGCAATCTTCTTCATGATCTCTTCATACAATCCATCATCCATCTGGGGAGTCCTGGAAAGAACCCACAGATAATTCCGGGAAGGATGTCCAACAACGGCATATCGGTAGTTTTTTTCATCCAGATCAATAATGACGTAATCTCCCCGGAACGGCCAGAAGAATTGGACTTTCAACCAGGCATTGGTATCTTTATCGATGCTCCACGCTTTTCCTTCAACGGAAGTCTTTTCCCCAGCCAAGGTAAGTCTTCTGCAACTGTTTACAACCTTGATATAGCCGTCCGGTAGCAAAGAATATTCAGCAGTAGAAGCAACACAGTCCCTCTGAAAAGAGTGATCGATTCTGGCAATCTCATACCAGCGCCCCAGATAACGATTGAGGTCCACCTTGGCAACTGTTGATAAGGGCGAGTATTTATTTTCATCTATGCAACCGGCAAGGGCTATTATTAGAGCTAATAGTAGAAACTGGAATATCTTTTTCTTGGTCATATCAATTATCCGGGACATCTTTTCTTTCCCCTTCTCTCAATCACCTTTACAACATCGGGGGCAAAAATCAAGAAGGTGAGTGGACCTATGGATGGAACAAAAAGGGACTATATTTTTAGAGTGCATGCAAATTTTCACGTTTATATGAGAATACAGAAGTCAAATATGTAGGGTGGAACAAGCGAAGCGGTTCCACCAATAATATGCTTGGTTTTGGTGGATGCGCTTCGCTTCATCCACCCTACTCCTGATATTCTCATC
>Ga0074199_1000534_pt1 | contig 56512 bp, 62 predicted proteins | sample EPASupsiteSAE347_FD_64528 | JGI IMG/M metagenome (GOLD analysis project Ga0074199, IMG submission 64528) | Bioremediated contaminated groundwater from EPA Superfund site, New Mexico - Sample SAE3-47 | ecosystem: Environmental > Aquatic > Deep subsurface > Groundwater > Contaminated ... | reverse complement strand
CCCGGCCGATATTTCCTGCCACCGGGCATCCTCCCGCAACCACCACGCCGCAACTTGTCACCGGCCCTTTTTTCCCACGATACAATTTGGCGAGATCACCACGGCATAATTTGGCGCGTAACATTATTCTCACCTCCTTTCGTTTAATGTTTTGTATCCTTAGGTGGATGCGGGTCGTTTCCATAACTATCTTTATCACGAATTTTTCCGTCTCTTCCATGGATGACTACTTCACCGTGTTGATGCTTTGCAATAGTTGTGGCAACATTAATTGCTTTGCCTTGTGTCTGGAATACAGATGTATCCCGGCTGTTTCCTTCGCCCCGGACCGCCCATTTGCCATCCCTTGGCACTACATGCTGATTCTTGTTCATTTCCTCTACCTCCAGTTTAATGTTTCTGATATATTATGGGCGTATTAAGCCCATTCTATAAATGATAAGCGGCTTGAGGTCATTTTTCTGGGGATTTTTCCCAGATTATTTCTGGTCTGCCGCTTTCTGATTATGAAAGGGATGGATAATGGCGCTTCCTGACGAAAAGGTTATAGCGGCTCTGAACGCTGCCGACTGGGACGACATAGCGCCTCGCCTTCTCAAATTTATCCGATGCCTGATGACGACTAAGGGAATCAAACAGTTGCCGAAAGGCATGACAGTAGAGGACCTAGCGGACATCATCGTCGAAGAGATTTACAGTGGGCAGCGAGACTGGAATCCTGATAAACACAAGAACTTACTGGTTCATCTACAATGGATCGCCAAAAGCAAGCTCAGCAACAAAGGCCTTTTGGGATTAAAAAAGGAAGCCGTGCAATATACGGATTCCGAGAAGGAACTCAACTCAATTAATATAGTCAAAGATCCGCCACCTTCATCAGAAGACGAGTCTTCGTTTATCCAAGCCCTGTATGAAGAGGTCGCCGGCGACAAGGATTTACAGAACATCGTTGTAGCAATAGAGTTGGGTTATTCTAAGTCGGGCGACATTGCTCGTGAGACCAAGTTAAGCACAGAGCGGGTATATGAACTCCGGCGGAAACTTTATAGTAGAGCACAGAAAGCCAGAGAAAATTTGCAAAAATGCGATAAAACGGAGGGAGATCAATGACAGCAGATAATTTTTTGGAACGACTGTTTAATTTCTTTTGTGATGATGCGGCCCTTACAAAAGAACAGGTCCGTGCCGAATTGAAAGAAACAGGTGTGGATGTTGATCGATTTATGAACCGCATCCACAGTACTATCAGAAAGTCTCTTCAATCTCACTGGCGAGAACAGGCTTCCGCAGAGCGCGCGTCTGTCGCGGCTATGACTGATGATCTTGCGACAAAGATCCTTGCGTTTCCAATCGAGAAACTCAAACAGATTGTTACTGAGGCTGAAAAAGGGAAATTTGGCTCTGCTGGACAGGAGTTGGCCATAGCATGTAGGAACAAAACAGAACAAGAATTGTCCATCGCGGAGTTACGTGCACTTGTGCAGGATATTCTGGCTACTGCTGGTAATGGAGAAAAGGCAAAGTGATCCGGTCACTGGACGAAACTATCTGTCGTAAAGCGGCGAATGATGTTCTTGACGAGTTTCATGTTCAGAAACCTGGCGAAATTGATCTGGAGACTATTGCATGGATTGGTGGAAGACGTCTTCAAATTATCGAGGGCGGATTAGAAGGAGCAGACGGCCGTCTGGTCGCTACGGTTAAGGGTGGAACCATTCGCCTAAAACCGAATCTCACTCCGATTGGGCGGAAGCGTTTCACTATAGCGCACGAGATTGGTCACCGTGTTCTCCACGGGACAGGTGCCACTAATGACACACAAAATGATCTCTGCACATGGACAAGGGGATCAAAAGAAACAGAAGCGAATGTTTTCGCTTCGGAGTTATTGATGCCTGAGCGCCTGTTCAAACAATATGTCTACGCAAGAAGTCCAAGCCTTGGATTTATCGATGAGTTAGCAGAGCAGTTCGCCACGAGTTCTCTTGCCGCTGGCATCACCTTCATTCAATACACAGATGAACCTTGTGCCTTGATTATCTCTAAAAAAGGGCAGTATAAGTGGGCACGGAAGAGTCGAAATTTCGAGGAGTTTTATATCAAGCGAGGGCAAGTACACGCTTACACGGGAGCGGCTGAGATTTTTCGGGGTGAGAAACGGAACACAGCAGGAATGGACCGAACACCAGCTGGCGCATGGCTGGAACACTATGATCTCAATAGTAAGGCCACAATCCAAGAGGATTCCAGGCTAATTCAAGATTATAGTGAAGTTGTTACGCTTCTATGGATCGATAAAGACATTGAAGACAATTCATAGAAGAACTTTTTAATCCCACTTACTGAAACGTGTCATTATTTTGTTATTAGCCATCTTTATTCAACAAGTCGGCCCATTAATTCTGCGCATCTTTTGAATACGAAACTGAATGTGATATTTGTCCCTAAAAAATAGAATCCCTATCGTTTCGCCGATTCAAATGATGATAATTTCATCGAATATTATAGTCGGTCAGTTTTCTTGAATTATGCGTCTTGATTGGATAGTATGGGCGCATGTCACAGGTTAACAAAACAAAGTCAAAGGGTATTGTTGCCTGGCCGGAAGGTGAACGCCCACGGGAACGACTGCTTCGCCTAGGAGCACAGTCTTTGACAGATGCCGAGCTACTCGCTATTCTGCTACGTATTGGTTTCAAAGGTACGAGTGCCGTTGAATTAGGAAGACAACTTTTGAGGCAGTTCGGATCATTGCGTGCCGTGTCTGAAGCGCCGTTGATTGCGTTACGCGGATTCAAGGGACTCAAAGGAAGGGATGGAGCCAAGGCCGCGCAACTGGTTGCCGCATTGGAAATAGCCCGACGTATTGCTATTCCAGATTCCCGCGAGAAAGTGAGAATTACGGGCACACAGGAAGCAATTACTCGTTTTGAATCTCAATTGCGTGGACTTTCTGAAGAACATTTCCGGGTACTCTTCCTGAACCGTAAAGGCATCTTACTAGAGGACGCATTACTTGCGGTAGGATCAGTTGACCAAGCCAAACCGCCAATACGGTTAATTGTTGCGAGGACATTACAGGCAAACGCCAGCGCCGTGATTTTGGCTCATAATCACCCATCCGGTGCGGCAGAGGTCAGCGAATCTGACAGACTTTTCACGGAAGATGTGTTCAAGGCATTGAGGCCACTCGGCGTGAAGCTTCTTGATCATATTGTCATCGGCGCAAACTCCGTCTGTAGTTTCGCCGATAGTGGTTTGTTGGATGAGATTTTATTAGCAACGTGAAGGGAAAAAAGATTCGCCATGACACCGGAACAAAGAAAAGAGTTGATTCAATTGCTGGAAAAGGGCGAAGAACTATCACAAGAGTGGGCACGCGTTCTTTTCCCACCGGAGAAGCGGGAATATGAACTTGTTTACCACGGCAAAGACCGCGAGGAAGATATCATCGCCGACACGCTGGCCGTGCCGCTTCAGCCTGTTCGTACTTTCGGACGCAACGGTGCTGATTGGCACAACATGCTGGTCTTCGGGGACAATCTCCAAGCTATGAAAACACTTTTAGAGATGAAAAAAGCGGGCCGCCTGCGTAATGCTGACGGCACAGATGGTATCCGTCTCGTGTACATTGATCCGCCTTTTTCGACCAAGCAGGATTTTAGAGGGACGGAGGATCAAAAAGCCTATCAAGACAAGATTGCAGGTTCGGAATTTGTTGAATTTATACGTAAAAGGCTGATCTTCATACGCGAAATACTTAGCGATAATGGCTCATTATTTATTCATTTGGATCAAAAAAAGGGACACTATATTAAGTTAATTCTTGACGAGGTCTTTGGGGAAAATAATTTTCGCAACGATATTGTGGTACGAAGAATTCAGAAGAATTACATTGAAAGGGACTACATTGCTTCCCTCAATCTTGCATCAGATTCTGTTTACGTTTACTCAAAAGGACCTGACACCGTGTTTTCGCCAGTATATAAAGCGATGAGTATCGAAGAAAGCTGGCATTCGCTTGATGCTCCGAACTGGTCTGGAACTCGACCGAACCTTATTTACAGGCTTTTTGGGAAAATACCGCCCAAGAACAGATGCTGGGCTTGGACGAAAAATCGCGCGGAGGTAGCAATTAAAAAGGGTGATTTAAGGCCAAATCCTAAAACCGGAAAGCCGGAGTACAGAATTCCGGCGAGAGATAAAGTTGTATGTACCAGTCTCTGGGACGATTTAATTGCGTATTCCTTCACATCCGGTTATCCAACTGAGAAGAGTGAGCATCTTTTGGCGCGCATTATTTCAATGGGATCCAGAGAAGGTGATATTGTTCTCGATGCTTTTGCTGGATCTGGGACAACACTTGCAGTTGCTGAAAAACTTGGTCGCCGGTGGATCGGTATCGACTGTGGCAAGTTGGCGATTTATACGATCCAGAAGCGGATGCTAAATCTTCGCAGGGAGATTGGCAGCAAAGGCCCTCAGCTGGAAGCCAAGCCGTTCATGCTCTACAACGCTGGGCTGTACGATTTTTCAGCACTCAAAGAACTCTCGTGGCAAGATTGGCGTTTCTTCGCCCTACAGTTGTTCGGGTGCAGGGATGAGCCGCACAAGATCGGTGGTATCGAGTTTGATGGCTACCGACAGGGACAAAGTGTTATGGTCTTCAATCACATTGAGACCAAGCACAAAGGCGCGTGCATCACTGAAGAAACGCTTCAGGAAATCCATGAGGCCGTCGGCTCAAGAGTCGGAAACAAAGTCTTCATTATTGCCCCTGCCTTGTCCTTTGATTTCCAGCAGGATTACATTGACCTCGACAAGGTCAGATACTACGCCCTACGGATTCCATACTCGATCATTCACGAGTTGCATCGCCGGGAATTTACGGCACTAAAACAACCTTCCGACGAAATGGCCGTTAACGACACAGTAGATGCTGTTGGTTTTGACTTTATTCGTACGCCGGAACTGAAATACAAGACCGACACCGAAAAACTGAAGGGCGAACTTTTCGAGGTGGGGTTCATCAAGATTGAGACTTTTAAAAGCGATGCCGTTGTCCGTGAGCCGTTCAAGAAAAAGGGGAACCTAGAAACCCTTTCTATGGTGATGCTCGATTTCGATTATCACGAGGCGAACAAAGTTTTTGACCTTGACGCTGTTTACTATGCCGATGCGCTCAAAAACGAAGGCTGGAAGGTCCGTTTCCAGCTCGACCAACTCGGCGATAAAATGATGGCCGTTTTTGTCGACATCTACGGCAACGAAGCACGCGTGTTAATTGATGCCACGGAATTCGGCAAGGCCAAGTTGAAGCAAAAATGCAGGAAAAAGAAATGACTCCAACGCGGGGAGATAGGCAAACGTTTAAGAACGAAGACCTCCTTTTGAAGGTCTCGGAGAACATTGACCCTACTGTTTGGAATGAAGCCAAGTACGAAGCCTTCATTGACGAACTTTGCAATAATCGCGAATACCAGAAAACCGCGATCCGTACTGTTATGCGATTGCTTGCCGGGTGCAAGTACAAGAACTTGCGAGAACTGGCGAGAGAGAACTTTGACGATAACGCCGAGATGCAACGGCGTTATGGCTCTTGGTCGGGCATGGATCACCATCTTCAATTGCCCGATCAGTTGGCTTGTTCAATTGACATGGCGACCGGGACGGGAAAGAGCTACGTGCTTTACGGACTTGCTGCGATTATGCTTGCCGAAGGTTTAGTTGATCGAGTTCTGGTGCTTTGCCCTTCCAATACCATCGAGGCGGGATTGTTAGCAAAATTTAAGGATTTGGCGGGCAATGCCGATTTGCGCGACCTTTTGCCGCCAGACGTAAAAATGCGAACGCCGAAGATCATCAACGCTTCCGAAAGCATTATTGACGGCTCAATCTGCGTGGAGAATTACCACGCGATTTTGCAACATGTAAAGTCATCCATCAGAGACAGCCTTATTGGACGCGGCGCGCGTGTTGCTGTCTTCAACGACGAGGCACATCACGTTGCGAACGAATCTGGGGCAAACGTCAAGAAATGGAAAGAATTCCTTCTGAATCCCGAATACGGCTTCCAGTATGTAGTTGGCGTGTCCGGCACTTGTTATATCGGGGACGAGTATTTCACGGATGCGGTCAGCCGGTATTCCTTGCGGCAGGCGATTGAGGAGCGATTCGTCAAAAAGGTCGAGTATGTAGCCGAAATGCCTCAGACCGATAACCCGGATGAGAAATGGCAGTTGATTTACAACCGGCATCAGGACTGGAAAAAACGCCTCAAAAAACAAGGTATTCGTCCGTTGACTATCATAGTCACGAAGGATATCAAAACGTGCAAACTGGTCGCCGAGGAATTGCAGGCTTTCTTGCAGGATTGGGAGAAGATTTCGGCGGACGACGCCGAAAGGAAAGTCCTCCCGGTCAGTTCCGCTATGGAACACCAACCGAACGTTGCGCGACTGAAAACCGTTGATAGACCTGCGAGTAAGGTTGAGTGGATTGTGTCGGTCTCAATGCTCAGCGAGGGCTGGGACGTGAAAAACGTATTTCAGATTGTCCCCCATGAGGAACGCGCCTTCAACAGTAAACTATTGATTGCCCAGGTTCTCGGGCGTGGGTTGCGTCGCCCCGACGGTTGGCAAGGTGCGGATCCTGTAGTCACGGTTTTCAATCATGACGCCTGGGTGAGCCGCATTCGCCATCTTGTTGATGAGATTCTGGAAATGGAGAACCGACTTTCCTCGTCGATTATTAAAGACTCCGCATACCACTTTGACTTGCACAACCTCAACTATACCCGTGAGACAGACACAAGCCAATTTACCAAGAAGGGCGAATACCGCTTGCTTGAAGAAGGCTTCGTTGACTTACCTGATCAAATAGAGATTGAGGACGTTGCGATTGAGTTTGAACGTGCCGTCACCGGTGATCATTCGAAGTTCAAGACAAAGATTGAGCACAAGACGTATTTATTCGACGAAGTCGCTGATGAAGTGTACCGGCGTTTGCAGTCCATTGACGAGGAATCCAAGGAAGCCGAAGACCCCAATGACCGGACACAGTACGCAAAGAAGTTTCCCTTTGCGCGTTGTCTTGAAATCGTGAAGGCATCAGCGAAAAGGGCCCGAATCAAAAGCGGTCGTATTGCGGAGGACAACCGCCAGAAGATTCTTCAGGCCCTCGGGCCGCTCCGCCGCAAACTAGCAAAGCGCGTTGTGTACAAACTTACGCCGAATGCTCTGCTATCGGTCAATACAAGCGAGCGTCAGGATGTAAGCGCCAGTGCGGCAGAACTTCGTCGCGGTGATAAGACGGTTTTCTTTACGCCGGATTGTGCGAAGACAATCCCCGACGAGCAGCAGGACTTCTTTGCTTCTGTGATCGACCCGGACGGAGACTACCGCGCTGGGAGTGAAAAGATTACGAATTCCCATGATTTTAAAATACCTTGCAACATGGCGATTGCTGACTCCACACCGGAACGAAAATTCATCCGTCTGCTTTGCGAACGGGACAATGCCGCGACGGTGGACGGCTGGTTGAAAAATGCGCCCCAGCGATTTTACACAATCGAATACGCTTGGAAGAAGGGCGAGCACCCAAAACGCGGCGATTTTAGCCCTGACTTTTTCATCAAGAAGGACAAGATGGTCTTTGTCGTGGAGATCAAAGATGATGGCGAAATTGATGATCCATCTCCGGAGAATCAAAAGAAATTCGAGTATGCCAGCGACCACTTCGACCGGCTCAATAACTGGCTGAAGAAAGACGGCGTTGACGTAACCTACCAGCTCAATTTCTTGGCGCCGAAAGATTTTAACAAATTCTTTATCAAACTTCGGCAAGACGATGCGCGTGGCTTCCGGTCAGAACTGGATATCGTGCTCGCGGAACATGGCCATGAAAACGGCGCGTGAGGTAATATACTGGTCGGTATAAAAACGCTTGCTATAAATTCAACAGAACGACCCTAAATGTGTTACGAAATTCATTGCGCTCATGTTTCTCTTTCAATTGGCGACCGTCGATCTATTACCCTACGTCGGGCCAGCTATTGAATTTTGCATTCTCAAGTACGCTTGATAATGTGTAGATGACTTCAACAGATAGCTTCGTCCTTCAATCACAAAGCCATCCAATTTGTACTCTATCGTATAGGCCGAGAGATCGGCTATATTGTTTATGAATCCCCTTCCTTTGAAATTCAGGGAGGTATTACACAGAACCCCGTAACCGGTACGTGCCTTAAAAGCCATAAGCAACTCATGCAAATGGCCGTTAGTCATAGGGGATACAGTTTGGATGCGCGCCGTCCTATTGACATGTGTCACCGCAGACAGCGCATCCGTAGAAACGAGTTGCGTGTAAAGCATATATGGGCTCGGGTGATTGCAGCCAAACCATTTTGCAGCATCTTCTTCGAGGCAGACGGGCGCAATCGGACGAAACTGTTCGCGCTGCTTAATTTCATTCAGCCGCACCCTAGTGCTATCCTGGAATGGCGAAGCAAGAATCGAACGATTTCCCAACGCGCGTGGTCCGATTTCGTACTTTCCATTTACCCATCCGATGATCAGGTTTCTAGCAAGCATGTCGGCAATCCTTGCATAGTTCGTTTCGTACTCATCAAATAAAGATGCGTCGAATGCATCATCGGCTATAAACTCAAGACCTGAGTAGACATTCCAATCTATCTTAGGGTTCCCTGTAAAATGGAACTGCGCGTCAATCGCTGTGCCGATCGCCGAACCTGAATCGTTGGCGACAGGCGGCACGAATACTTCAGGAAAGAGATTCGTTGCCCTCCACTTAGTGTTCCAGTCACAATTTAGTCCGCACCCCCCAGTAATCAGCAACGGCATACCCCCCTTCATGTTCGACTTGGCATATTGGTAAAAACGATCGAATATTCTGTCGCTGAAAATGCCTGCTAAGTTACGGAACTCAGGATCATCCAGCCCCGCGTTGTAGTGTCGGCAATGCCTTAGCGCTTCACATTCCTTCGGCTTTAGGTGCTGGCAATCCTGCATTAGAAACGCGATGATCTTCTCCTCTTCATCGAAAGGCTTGCTTCGCTTCGAAAATGAAGCCAAAGCCATGAGCTTTCCCGCGTCAGAAAATCGAGAGAATTCTGCAACATTCTTGTCAAAGGTCGGGTCTGCCAAACCATAGAGCAGGGCATAACGATGCCCAGGTTCAGGCATGACGTCGGCGAGCTTTGTTATGTTCAAATCGGAATCGATTTTGTAGAACGAGCCGATCACTCCTTCCCAAAGCAACGCATAGCAGGGAGTGCCCTTGGGCAGATTCGACATGCCAAAGGCACAGAGAAGATGGGAACGTTCGTGGGAAGATGAGAAGTATTTAACCGTCTTTCCCAAGAGGCGTTTTTGACCAACTATAATGTCGCTGTAATTGACGCTATGGTATCCAGCAAGAAAGTGCCGCCCAGACAAATGCATGTCGCCAGGCCACCACCCACCTCCACAAAGCACGTCGGGAACTTCCTTGAGTTCACCGAGAAAGCTGAACACATCCGGAATGGACAGTGGTGAGTGTCGATAGCGGGAGTTTTTCTCAGCCTCAATTGAGACGACTAAATGTCCGTCCTCAAGATAAGCGAATGCGCCATCGTGGCCCGGATTGAATGATATAATCTTCATTGTGCTATCTGCCTAGAGTTAAAACTATCCAGTCTAACTTGACCGGCGAAGGTCATCATCAGACCCCGCCGAGGAAATAACATAATTCGCCTCCAGAGCGATCGATCCTACAATTGTGGTTGCTGGAAGCCGTCGGTTATTGATTCTCCCGGCAAGTTTGGTAGAACGAGATAGCCAACTGTTGACATGGAGCGTCATTGGAAGGTGCGGGATTGGTGTCGGATCCCAGATCGCGCGCCTATGAACCAGATTACCGTCAACTAACCAGCGGATTTCGCACGGGCTCCATTCAATTGCGAAGCGGTGGCTTGCTTTGGATGCGTCAAACCCGAGTTCAATATAGCTTGGAGCACCTCTATAGCCATAGTCATAGTTTGCTCCTTCGCCACCTGGGTTGTAGAAGACATTGACCAAAAGGCGATTTGGTCGATTCCCCGCAATTTCGATATCAATTTCTTGTCGTGGTGAGTTACGGTGGAGAAAGAATCCGGTGACCACCCCGGGCGCATTTGATGCTTGGATGGTCGCTTTGAAGTTTCCGAACAAGTATTGGTCCCGACTGCATAACGAAGCGGCAGTATAGTCTCTAACGCCTAGGGGCTCCTTTTTAACGGAAAGTTTAGCCCCAATTCCAGAACCGAACTCGACGTTCGAGGGGCGAAACAATGCCAAATTGTCCGTGAAAGTGTCGCTTTTTAGAAGCCAGCGTCTCGTGTCGAGACATTCCAAACAGTCGATGATTCTAATGAACGTTCCAATGTCCGTCTGTCCATCTTCTGTCGGGACAGAACTAATTCCTTGCCACCACTTACGTGGCTCAACGACCCATGGCGATTTATCACGCCTGGGGCTTTTACATTTTAGGACTTGGTCCGATTTAATTGTTCCGTCGAGAATTGGTCTTTGACCAAGGTCCTTCAGCTCAGGGTAGGAGCAGGTGGGCGGCGCACACCTGAGGTGTTCGCAAACGACTTGCCATCTATTCGGTTCCTCTGAATGAAGCACAGCGATGTCGGCACCATTGAGGTCATCCACAACACCGAGGAAAGTGCCATTTGTACTGATGCCCTTGGCTGCGGTAAGAATAAACTTTGCCTTGGGGTAGCGACTCCGGAGTTCTCTGACGTTTGCGTCCAAAGATCCTATGTTTACATATGCGTCAAAAACCCGATCGCCTCTTCCCTCAAGAAGACGTTCTAGTTCAGGAGCGGGTAATGCCTTGAGATCACTACAGCATCTGTATCCTATCATGGACAAAGCCATTGCAAGCGATGAATGGCCGGAGCCTTCAGGCCCAAAAGCAAACACTGGTTGCTCAGTTGGGCGGATGTTAAATAGGGCTGCTCCTTCACTAGTGATCGCGCCAATTGTAGTGAGCGTGGGAAGTATTGAATATGAATTAGTGGATCTAGCGTCGCGTCGTTGGCTAATAAAGGGCCGTTTAGTCGCGCGTACATCCAGCACTGCGAACTGGTGATTTATCCAGAGGTCAATGGGGCCACGACAAGGAAGTAGGCGAAGGAGTTTCTCGGCACCCTTGCGGGAAAGAACATATCCGGACAGATGCCAGAGCCCGCGTGCTGGGCGGAATACGTTACTTGAAAGAAATGTTTTTGGCGCACCGTGCTTCACTTCGAGATACGACACATAAAGAACGTCGAATCTGACCTTCTTATCATATTCGGCCATGACTTCGTCCCACGCCTGGTCCAGATATCTTGCAAACCCGGAATGAAACCATACGTCGTCTTCAAGGATAAGTACGTACTCATGATTACTCGCCGCAACCTGCCTCCAAACATTGATGTGTGATCGAGCGACTGCAATCTCAGCTCGACTCATTCGAATCAGAGTACTTAGTTCGAGACGCGTGGGAAGAACTAACGGTTGGGGTTCTACAAAAAGTTGATCTCCAAGCGTATAAAATGGATCAATGTCGGCATCCTTGGGTGGATCCTGCAAGAATTCATTAGCATCGACGGCGACATGCCGCTCAGTCAGGCTCAAGAGTTCATCTCCCGACGAGTCCAATATGTGCCTGAGCTCTTGCTCCATCTTAGACCAGCGGCCCGGTTCACGATCGAGGTTGATGACATAGACCTTCTCGATCCCATGGCCTTTATTCACACCTTGGATACCGAATGTATGACACTTCCGCCTCGGAAGGAGCCTCCGAAGAGTCAGCCAGAATCGGAAAACGTGAGCGACAGCTGCTAGTGGAGGGCGCGCCAAGTTCATCGCCCCTCCGCGCGCCGTGAGGCCCGATATGCTTGCTGATTCGAAAGCCTCCAGTTTCTCTTATCATTCCGGTAACTGAGTGGCCACTTACTGGTGGAAGTCTTCTCCCAATCGTGCACAACGAGCAGCACTTCCTCCGGGCAGCTTTTATCAGCGACCACTTCGAATATGGATTTGGTCAGGTTGCCGGGGCCAGTGGTTGCCTGGACTTCAGGCAACTCGCCTTTTGATTCTTGTTCAAGGGCTGTTGTAGCGTTCAGCAGAGCACGCTTTATAATAGGATGATTGCGAACCGCGATCAAAGGGGTGGTGTTGAAGTAGAAAATCCAGCTCAATTCGTTTACCCCCGGATTGACAAAGACTGAGGGCGGAACCATCTGAGCTGTCGCAATGTCGTAGCATAACGGTTGAAGCTTCAACCGCCCATCTGTGAAAAGGTGATCGATTGTCGTTCCATGATAGACGTCGTCAGCGTCAATATAGAAGCCCCCCTCTACGAAGATGTAAGAATAACGAAAGTAGTCTGACTTCATTGAAGGATGATAACACTTGTCAAATGCGCTCGCATATCGCGAGCCTAAGTGGATCCGGATAAATTCCCTCGCAGATCTCTCGTCGAAAACCTGAAGCTCGAATCCAGATTGCTCAAGTGTTTTCCAGGACTCCATGCACTCCCTAACGTCCCGAGGCAATCGGCCAAGATCATCCCAGAACTGAACTATGCGTCGTGGAGGTATGGCTATGTGCACTACGGGCGCCCGGACTAATTCATTGGAGCGTTGAACCAACTCCCGGACAAAATTGGAGCGTGCACGGTCGTCCTTTCCTAGGGGATCTGCTTCACAGGATTCGTGCATATTCATGTGATCGTTCATTGTATAGGTGGCCTTCACAGGCGAACGAGAGTGACGTTCCTCCGAAAAACTGTACATAGGGAGCTTTAGAGACTTCTACGGTTGCCCCGTTTATTTTGCATAGCCGGCGGATCTCGGTAATAATTTCGGGCCGTGCTCTGGCGGCAAGATCACCGCTCAACTCTTGAACGATCATTTATTATTTTTCCTTAAAAACACGGATATATGCTTTAAGGTCAATTGCTGGAACTGTGCCTAACTGCTGAAGCTCAGAAAGGAGGTTCAAGAAGAAAAAGATAAGCGCTTCTTCCTTAGCACTTTTTTCAAAATAATATTTCCCCTTTTTATCCTTTTTAAACCAGAAAGTTCCATCTCGAAGCGAACAGCCAAAATGCAAAAAACCATTTTTATTCAAACTTTTTAACTGCTTTTTTAAGGCCCCAGATAAATTACCATCAATCGTTAAAATCCCGGCAAAGATATAAAACGGTTTTTTAGGCTTCTCGATCTTACCCCCAGCATGAACAATCGACGCCGTAGTGCGTTTCAGGCTACGAACAGATTCTGCTTTTCTTGAAGCATATTTAATATTGGCTGCATTTAAATTCGGCTTAACTTCAATTATTGCATACACACTCTCAGCCGGGATATATGTAGTCCCATTCTGTTTAAGAACGAGAGGTGAATAATGTCGATCATAAATGACAATATCAATTTGATCGCTGACATTACCATCGCAATCAATGACAAACGCTTTGTCAGCACAGTAGCGGCTCGGCAAATATGCAGACAACATACTAATCCATTCAAGCTCACTAGCATCGCCTTTAGAAACAGGATGAGTTAGTATCTTTCTGTTTAAAGACAGCTTTGATCTCATCTGTTTCTGAAGACCAAGGAAAATGTCCCTGATATTAATCCTGTGTCTTGATTTCACCATATAGTCTTTTCCCAAGATTGTTCCCGTCTGCTTTGTCCCGCTTGCACAGCAATCGCATCCTTTTCGTCATCTGTTAAATCGTCAGAAATAATATTATTCGTATTGGCCGGATCCACAAAGCGTGCTGACGGAAAATTACTTCTCAGATATTCGAGAACAGCCAAAAAGTTATCCGCGAGACCAGCACGTTTATATTTCAATGCTTCAATCACCACAAGCTCAAGATAAAACGAAGGGAAGTCTAACTTGTGATTCTTTCTCCAGATTTTAGCAAGAATTATTTCGTCCATTCGACCAGAGTCTCTAACATGGCTAATGTGAGTATCTACATTCGTTTTTGTTCGCTCCCTATTTGACTTATTTACATAAAGCCAATGATCTTCTGTGTTACTTCCGAGATGAACAGCGGGGACCAAATCAACTTCAACACCGTTATGAACAACATGAACCGAAACGTTCTGCTTGTAAGCATGAGGATACCCGTTTTTGCTCATCCAATTATAAAGACTGTCGAATATTTCTTTAAGTGTATTTGAGGTATCTGACTTCAGCGATATAAATATATCGACATCTGTTCTGCCACGAATCGCAGTGCCTTTTGCATATGAACCAGAATAGCTGCCATTTCTAAGTTGTTGATTAGCCCATCGTCTTACGATCTGATACACTGCATTACCGGCATTATAGGCAGGACTTCCTTGTCCAGTAGTTACCTTGTATTTAGAAATTAATGATTGCAAATATTCATCTGCTGTCATAACGATTCTTTAATATCACATTGCCTTTTAAATCTTCCGGATTAATCTGTGAATAAAATCACAAATTGTCTTAATCTGTTCACGTCCGGACTTCTACGGTGGCCCCGTTTATTTTGCATAGCCGGCGGATATCGGCAAGAATCTCGGGCCGTGCTCTGGCGGCAAGATCGCCGGGAATTATCACAACTTTTGTGCCGCTGTTCAGTTGGCTCTGCACGCCCCTGATTAGTTGCTGCTCCACCGGTGATGCGTCAAACATGCCTTGTGTTTCCATTTTACCGTCCCTTCTCGCTGTTCTCCATACAGAATTTCTCAGGCAAGTCTAGCTGAAATTCGCCATGAGTAAAATAAATTCTGCCGCATACCAAAAATCATCCGGTTTTCCCGGTTGGCTCGTAAAGTTTCGAAAAAAAAATGCGGGGCGGAAAAATCTCCTCATAACACAGAAGATTTCAGCCGCCCCAATCTATTACCCAGGATGTTATCCTTATCAACGTATATGAGTCAGTAAATTGTGATTGTTACCGAGTCGTATTCAAGATCATCGCCGGTCAGGTAACCATCATAGGCGTCAACGCCGAAATAGTAGGTATAAGTCCCCTTGCTCAAATCCAAATCGTGTAAAGTTGCGGAGTCAAATAACGTGCATGACGAGATAAATCCCAATCTGGCTTGCGTAGTGGGTTCAATATAGGTCAGGTCTGGGATATAATCCCAGAAGCGAACACTCCACATATAAAACCAGCCGTAAGGGCCATGTTTTAAAATCCACCAGTCACGCATGGCGCCGACTTCGCTACTCGCGGGATTCATATGGGCAGTAATAACCACCCGGCTGCCATAAGGAAGCGCGACAGGACCATCACTGCCATTGACCTTTAAGTCCGGCCCTGTTTTGACATAGCCAGTTGCTTGTGGGCCGAAGTCGCTCACGAAGCCTGCATCTTCGATCAGATAGGTATCGTTTTGTGTCACGGCCGTAGCTGAAAAATCGTCATGGCCAACAATGGCCACATTCTCAACCATGTCTCCGACACCGGCAACATTCTCTGTTTCATAAATATTTGTTGGCGCACCACATAAAATGCCAACCAATGCCGAAAATATAGTAACAAACAAACCAAAAATGATTATATTCGATTTCATTTAGCTCCTTGAAACGTTATATGTTAATTTACAATATTCAATATGACCCAGGCGTAACGCAACGTATCCCAGTCAAGGCGTCCATTCTGAGAAGTATCAACGCCGAAATAAAAGACATAAGTTCCTGTTTGCAGCCACGCCGTATTCATATCCAGCACTTCATAAGGCGAAAAAAAATCGAACAATCCGCCCTGGTATGTCACGTGCAAATTACTGCTGCTGGTCGGGCGCCACAGACCGTCATAAGCGCTGTAATAATACCAGCCAAAGGGCGTTTCAACTACAACCCACCAGTCCGCATCAAGGCCGCTATTTGTATCCAGATTGATATCAAGCCTTAATTGATTCCCCCGGTGCAAAGTGACCTGCAAGGAGGTGGAGTCGTTAATCCTGATGGCTGGTTCAATTTCTACAGGGCCATTGCCTGAAACTATAACCTTAATGGTCGTCATGGCTATTGTGCCGCTTGCCGGGCCATTTGGGGTATACCAGTCGAATGGAATCCAGCCTTGTGTTGCCGCTGTCTCAAAATCACCGGCCGGCAATTCCGCAACTATATTTCCATTCACCCAGTCTGCGGTATAACCCGGATGAGTCCCGGACATTAATTGGGCATAATTATACGTGCCGGCCATCACCGCGACGATATAGTAAGTACCCGCGACGCTTGGCGCTGTAATGTTTACAGGAATGTTGTAGGTATTATCGCCTGCTCTAACATACGGAGTAATTCCCCAATAGACACTGGCGGGAGTACCCCAAGTCGGCGTGGCAGCCAAGGGAGCAATCGCGCTTGAACTCATAATGTTATGCACTTGAACGTTAAAACTACCCGTTATCCTTGCGCCAGGCTCCACGGTTATTTGGCGGTTCAAGCTGCCGATCGTTTGGCCTGCCAGTGTGCCGGCTTGCAGATAAATCTTATTGCAGAGCAGGCAATATCCGCTGTCTGAACTGCTAAAACCGCTGGTTCCGGTAGCATTCTTTGCCTTCACCCAGTAAAAATGTGTTGTCCCCTCTGCGGCGGAATCATCATCATAACCGCAAGCAGTGGAATCACCCAGTTTGACCGCAGAGGCAGAATTGTCGCTGGTATTCCGCCATACTTCATAACTGGTCACGCCAGATGAGGCATTCCATGTTACGCGGACTTTGTCTGAATAGATTCCGTCGCTGGCAGAGACACCTGTCGGTGGAACCGGCACGGTGCCATTCTGTTTGAACGAGACCGATACAGTGTGATTGGCCTGAATATTGCTGAGAGTATAACTGCTTCCTCCGCTTTGCACGGCGCTACCATCCACAGACCAAGTGTCTACGCTGTAGCCGGAATTCGGAGACGCCGTAAATGTTTTAGACCCGCCGGCAGTCACGGTGACAGGTGAACTGGGAGATATTGTCCCGCCTGAACCGGCAGAGGGTGTAATGGTGTACGCATTAACGCCTTGCCCGGTAACGGGTCGTGTAGTACCGCCGCCGCCCGTAAAGGTTACGGTTTGATTGTAAGTTCCCGCCGAAGTTGGATAGAATTTAATCGTCACGCTCTGACTCTGGCCGGCGCCTAAACTATACGTTCCACCGGAGTAAATACTGAACGGCGAGGATACGCTCGCGCTACCGGACAGAGTTCCGCCGCCGGTATTCTGCACGGTAAACGAAGCTAAAGCGCTTGAACCCGGTGATACAACCACTGAACCGAAATCCAAGCTGGATGGCGTGACGGAGATAACTGGGCTCGACACCGTTACGCCGGTGCCTGTCACCGCCCGTGTAGCACCGCCGCCGCCCGTAAAGGTTACGGTTTGATTATAACTGCCCACAGAACTCGGGCTGAATCGAACCGTTACCGTCTGGCTCTGTCCGGCGCCAAGACTGTATGAGCCACCGGAAATAATGCTGAATGGCGACGATACGCTTGCGCTGCCGGACAATGTCCCGCCCCCGCTATTTTGCACGGTAAATGTAAGGTCGGCGCTTGAGCTTACTGTTACCGAGCCGAAATCCCGGCTCGATGGCGTCACAGAGATACTACAGAGGCTGCCGGCATAACCGGAATTGCCGGAGCTGAAACCGCTGGAACCGGCGGCATTTTTAGCCTTGATCCAGTAATAATAAAGAATGCCGGAAGTAACGGATGTATCATCCTGGGCTGTGCTCGTAGTGTAAAACAACCAAATTGCCGTACTGCTATCATTGACTGTGTTTCTATATATGTCATAGCCATAGGCCGTAGCCGATGCGTTCCAGGAAAGATGAATTCTATCGCTGTATGTCCCGTCCGAAGCGTTAAGGCCTGTTGGCGCGGACGGCACCGATCCAGCATAGCCGGAATCGCCGGAACTGAAGCCGCTTGAGCCAGCCGCATTCTTGGCCTTGACCCAATAATAATATTTGATTCCTGGCGTGACGGACGTGTCATCCTGGGCGGTGCTTGTTGTATAAAACAACCATGTCGCGGTAGAGCTATCGTTGGCCGTGTTCCGGTACACGTCATAGCCGTAGGCTGTGGCGGATGTATTCCAGGATAAATGAACCTTGTCACTATACGTTCCATCCGTGGCGCTGAGACCGGTTGGCGGCTGTGGAACGGCAACGAGTGTTTTCTGTATGCTGATATTGTCAACATAGGCTCCGTCCTGTTGAACACTGCCGTCGGATGTAAAGATGACTGCGAACCAAACCTCGGAATTTCCGCACAAATTGCCAAGCGGCGTGTCCGTTAAGTTGATCGTTACCCCGTCCCATCCCTGATTCCATCCGGAGTATTGCTGGCATATACTGAAATTGCTTCCATCCGTGGAAACCGCGTATTTGATGAAATCACAACCATCCTCGCATTGATAGGACTGCATTAAATTAACCTCCGCTGCCGATGCGTCCGCGAGTGAAAACGGGCCGTAAATCATCCATGCGTTCATATTTGCCACATAGGGGCCGTGGTCTGTTACAGAACCGGCACAATACCCGCACCATGTGCCACCGTATTGATAATACGAAGTATCGTTCCAGGTCGGCGATCCGGAAAGCTGCCAGCCATTGTCTGCCGGAAAATTACCTTCAAATGTTTCATTCAAGACCGTTACTGTTTCGCCGAATGATGAAATCGCCAATCCAAATATCCAGACTGCCAATGCCATTTTGATTTTTGTCTTCATGTTTATTTGTTCCTTTCCTGATTGTGTTCTGCCTGCGCTTCACAGACTCTTGCGGAATAAAACGTTCTGGATTTCAATTTTGACATTTCCTGACATTGTTAGAGTCTCACGCATACAGCCTTCGTAATGCTTTTTTAATGTCCTGATTAAACACATGGAGATAAGTTTCCGTTGTTTTCATCGACACATGGCCAAGCTGCCGCTGGACAAACGGGACATTGAAATCGCATGCCTTCAAAAAAAAGCTCGCATAGGTATGCCGCAGGGAATGAATACCCACTCCTTTTCCCTGGCTGATTCCGGCTTTTCCAAGACTGCGCTTATACGATTTCTGCAATGCCCGTTTGGTCATGTGTCTTCCGTTAACGCTGAAAAGCGGCGCTTCAATCTCAACGCTTTCGTTTTGTTTACGCTTCCAATCAAAATATTCTTCCGCCATGCTGCAAAATTCTTCCCGGATAAGCACAGGCCGTTTCTTGCCGCCCTTGCCGTTTCTCACCAGAACCGTGCTGCAATTGCCGTCAATATAAAAATCGCCGCATGAGAGATCGGCTATTTCCTGGACCCGGAGTCCGGTTTCGAGTGCCACGCACACGAGAAACCAGTCCTTGACGGGTATCTTCCTGTTTAATTTCAATGCGTTATCTTTTTCCTTTTCTGTAATCCTAACCAAGTGCCGGCGCTCGGCCTCTGTCAGGAATCTGCTTATGTCCAGCGCCCAGTCGGCACCGTTCTGTTTTTTTATTATCGGAAACATTGTTGTTCATCGTCGGTCCTCCCTAAAAAAAGAAAGTTCACACTTCTGCCGAAAGGTGAACTTTTATGGAGAGGTTTTTGCCTTGGATTTAACGGCGTTTTACGTCGTATAATCAGGCAGGAGCAAAGACAGTATTAAAACTTTGCGGCCGTTGCCGGACAGATTCTGGCATGACCGGAATGAGGCGAAAAAAGGGCAAGGGAAATGGCTTTAACAGACGGATAGGATTGAAGTTATGAAGAAGTTACGGAAAACAAAAAAAGTTCACCTTTCGGCAGAAAGATGAACTTTTCCTGAAAACATCAATAATTTACAAAAATCAGAATCTTTGCACAAGGGAAAAACGCAATATTTTTTAAGGTGGGTGCGGTGCCGTCAAGAATTTCAATTCTTGATATCCTTTTGACTATTATTTAATATTTTCATAACAATGGAAGGCTTTTTCATTTAGGCAATTTTTAGCCCAATCTCATTAAATCTATGATAAAATGGAAAATAAAGAACAGCCGACTAGGTTCTGGATAGCGTTGCGCGATTATCTCGACTATCTTGATGAAACACTTCCTTATGCTCCCGAACCAGACATCGTTTACTTCGATCACCCTGACGAAGAATACAAAAATGCGGCCCAACTGGAACAAATCGAAGAAGATCACTGGGACGAAGCGAACGATTTGATCGCCAAGATGTGCGAGACCCACAACTGGCCAAAAAAATCTAAGACCGTAGTACGATATTGCGTATCCGTGCGATTGAAATGGGCAAAGCGAATCGTTCGAGTCCTTGCAATACCAGATTCCAATACGGGTGAATTTGTGCTGCCACGGCCGCATAAGAGCGGCTTTGATATCCTTCGATGGCTGCTAACCGACGCATACGAGCAGCGAAATCCACCGCCTCCGAAGGTTCCATTCATTGTTTCTGGAGCTGATGGAACTACGGCAACAATGTGGAGCTAAATGCGATGATAAGAAAAATAGCAGCAGGCTTTTTTGCTATTCTGGCAGCATCGGTTTTGGGACCGACGCTGTTAATCACACACACCTACATTGTGCGTCCTCATCAGATTCATGGCTGGTGCGATTGGCTTCAGGTCTTGCTTCCGGTGATCCCCCCGACTGTTGCAATCTGTGCCAGCCTCGCATTGTGGATGAGCGAAAAGAGATCGTTGGTTTGGAAAGGAACCGCATGGGGCTTGCTCATCTCGTGCGCGATTTACATGTTGATTCAAGCGCTAATTCTTTCGAGTCATTTCTCGCTTATTTGCCAGGATGGTGAAGCCCATTGGGCAGGATTGCAGTTACCAGCGATCTGGATCGCGGCCCCGCTGTTAATTATTGGCGTTATTCTTGGACTATCAATCGGACTGATTCTTAAGAAATTTCGTGCCCGAACAGCGACTTCAGGCACAAGATTGGGTATAATCAAAAAATGAAAAAAATACTGACATGGTCACTACTGATCTTTGTCCTTCTTTTCGCGATTGCGTCAGTCATGATCATATATCCGATTTTCTCAGCATCACGTCAGAATTGGCAACCCATTCATAACACAGACGCCATTCTTATGGATGTCCAGAATATGTTGAATAAATTACCAGACGGAAATATCTGTAGCAACGAATGGCCAAGCTCTATCACTTCTCTGAATCCCAGATTTGTGAGGAAAACGAAAGAATGCGTGGTCGTGACACTTTCCACCGGAGGGATTAACCCGGCATGGGGGTATTTTCTTTTCCCGGACAAACGCGAGACGCTATCGCCACCCTTTGGGATACGCATCCTTGGGAAACACTCTCCGGGAATCTTTCGATACGAAACAATCGAATAAAGAAATTCCGGAACGAACGACGACGGAGAGGCGCGCCATAAACGCGGCCTCTCCTCGTTTTTTACTTATGCAATGGCAAGACCGCATTCATCATCACAGGTTTCGTCATCAATGCATTCTGCCTTAACCTTGACGCTGCATGACGAACCATTTACGCATTGAATTGAAACAACCAGCCGCTCAATTAATTCATCCTTGGATTCTCCGGCGTAAAGCGGTCCTGTTCCTGACGCCCAGATAACATTGGGTTCATCAATGCCGCCCAAGGCCATGTCAAAGTCTTTCTCGCCGAATATCCACTCAAACATGCAAGCGCGAACGATTTCGTTCGCCTTGCCGGGATTAAATCCTGTTATTTCCAACTCCAGTTTCCACATATTTTCCATGACTGATTACTCCATTTTATTCTTGTGTGTCATCCTGCGGCGGCCTGCATGATCTGAACAGGTATTTCTTCTTCCATCGGGTATACTGTTCCGCCGCAAAGTGGACATTCTCCGCAATAAGTGGTCCCGTTCCGGCCATTTCTCTCTGTCAATACCGGCACGTCGCTAAATACCGCGAGAGAATCCTCGTTAATAAAAATTTCTTCGCATCCTTCGCATTTGAATTGCATAATCATTTTCTCCTTAAAAAAAAGAAGCCTGCGCCGTTGCCGGACACAGGCTTCCATGATTTTTTATCGTATTGTTTTTCCTTTTGACGGCTGGCTTTGAACAACTGACCGGCATTTGTCGCGTAATGCCGCTTCCAACTGGTCGAACACGGATGGAGCAACACGCGTGAACTTGTGCGCTCGCGTCCTTACCGCGCAGTCCAGAATGAAGATTCTGGCCTTTGCTTTGTTTACGAGTCCTTTCATATACCCCCCCCTCGCTTATGGCCGTACTCGCCTTATTTCACATGTTCAGACGGACCGCAAATGCAAGGCACGAGGAGCGCCGCTGTAGTGACTACTGCAAACTCCTCGCAACACCGCAGATGCGTCTGTATGAATGTGCCTTTCAGGTGAAGAACGACACATTCCTTTGTTATTTTGGTAAGGCTAATGGTTTTTACTGTTGAGTACTGATAGACCGCCTCGATACTTTGCGTCCCGACCTTGAATTACCGGGTGACGTTCTTCATGAGATAGGCGGGCGCAGACGGACGGTTCTAGCCAGGGCAACACCGATAATGCCGACAGCGCCGGCATCACGCAGGACATCGGCACACTCATTCATGGTTGCGCCTGACGTCAGGACATCATCAACAATGATGATATTTCTGCCGGTAATTTGAGAACTATCCTTCACCGCATAAATGCCGCTGACGTTTTTCTTTCTTTCAGCGTCGTTTTGGCATTGGTGTTGTTTTTTGGCCTTCGGCATGACCTGAATCAGCAAGGATTCCAGGGTTATGTTTGTCCGGCCTGACAGGTTTGCGTATACGGCGGCGGCCAGACACTCTGTTGCGCATGCCGGAAAACCGCAAAACAGATATGGCTGCTGGTCCGGCTCTGCGGGAACATGTGTAATGATGTAATTACTTCCGTCCGCCAGGCAGTGCTCAAGATGAGCGGCTATCATCCGGCCGAAACAGTTAATGACTGACGCTGATTTCCTTTTGGCAAGAATTACCGCCTTGCTCCACGATGACTGCTGATGTTCAAACATGCGCCGTCTGGGATAATACATACCAAAGGCATGAATCCATCCCCCGCAAACCGTTTCAGATGGGGTTAATTCGGCTCCAAGTATTTCTAATTGCATACAAGCTGCGCTCCTTTCAAAAAAGAAAGGGCAGCCGGCGTTTGGCGGACGCCTGACTGCCCTTGTTCTATCGGATATTTTTCTGTCTTATTTTATACCGGGTTCAGCGATTGCTTAAGCCGGCTGTGCGGATTTGATGCGTTACCCACCGTTGCCCGTGGTATCTCACTTTTCCGCTCTTTGACCAAGGCAGGGCATAATTCCATATCCTCACGCCAACGGGTTGCCTCAAGCAGTTCTTTGCACAGATACTTGTCGCAACACATCAGTTCCATGATGTGAAGTGATATGTCCTTGTATTTTTTTGCAGCCTCATACAGGGTCTTATCCGGCGTTGCGCCGAATCTGCCCTCGTCGGCGTAATCGCCTGTTACAACGATTTGATTCCCGGACCATGAACCGGCCAGTTCAGCAAGCGGATGATTTTCAGGCATGTATAAATCTCCTCCACCGCGGCCATTTCCGTCTGCCAGCAATATGGCAAGGGCGGTCATTGTCCCACCCCCTGAACCGCCAAATTCCAACAGTTTGGCGCCATCGCCAAATACGCGTGGACTTAAGACTTCTTTTTTCGTGATGTTCACAACCTTGTAATACTGTCCCATGTCTTATCCTTTCCGTTAAAAAAGGGCAGTCGGCCCCAGTCTGGAACCAGACTGCCCTTCAGGTTTATTCGTGGAATAGCCCCGAATTTATTCCAAGGTTTATTCCTGGCTTTATTCGGGGTTTATTCAGGTTTATTTCCGGCCATTTCCCCGTGAATTAAAGCCGCGCAAAGGCAGAGTTCCGCCTTGCACAAGCGTTTTTCTCGTAAATGAGAGAGGGGAAATGGGGAAATTATCAGGCAACCGCCTTGCACGGCTCATTTGGCTGGACGCAGACTTCCGTAATCGGAATTTCCGCGTTAATTTTCGGCAGGTTATTTGAAGCAAGGGCTTCGCGAATTATGGCGTTCACGAGCCTCGTCATCGGCATTTTGCGGTCCTTGGCCACGAAATATAAGACGTGGACAAGCTCCTCTGCTATCTTCGGCGAATACATATATCACCTCTCGTAGTGTAACGAAGACCCACCGTAGCTTGTTGAAAGCGTAGGCGGGCTTCCCTTGTTTTGCGGTTTATTCCTTTGCAAAATCACAGAGGCCTGCCTGGCGCATGCTGAAGAATCCTTTTGAGGACTCTGTTGCCTTGCCGATGATGACATGATCCTGAACCGCTATGTCCAGAATCCTGCCGGCCTCGATCAACCGCTTGGTGATTTTTATGTCTTCTGCCGATGGTGTCGGGTCGCCCGAGGGATGGCAATGTGCGAGCACAATCGTTGCTGTTCCCTCCGCAATGGCCGGGCGAAAAACCTCGCGGGCATGGACAAGCGAAGCATCTGCCAGGCCAAGCGTCACCATCTGCCGGTTGATGAGGCAATTTTTGGCATTCAACAGCAAAACATGAAATGACTCCTGCGCCAGTTCGCTGAGATCAGCACAGACACGCGCCACGTCTTCCGGGCTGCGAATCTGTTCCTTACCGGTTTCCCGCACCAATGGCAGCTGCACAAGGGCTGTAACGTAGTTCATTACTGTTCCCCTGCGTTTGCTGTCTCCAGGTTGCCGCCCACTGCAAGAGTCTGGATGCTGTTTTCGTTCACGATGACTTCCGTGCTGTACCGCGTTATGCCTTTTGACTCGAATTTCGAGGTATGAACCCGGCCTTCAAGCCTGACCAGCAATCCTTTCCCGTTTTCGATCAGCAACTTTTGTGTATTTTCAGAAGGCCTGAAAACAACACAAGGCACAAACGAAAACCTGGCTTTTCCGTTCTTATTGTTCCGGCCGTTCTGGGTGGCCAGAGTAAACCGCAACACTTTCTTTTCATTCCCATTCAAAACCGCATTCCTGGGAAGACTGCCTGCTCCAATGAATTTGTTCATTTCCTGACTCCTTTCACGTTAATCGTTCGATTTATTGACTCAATTTGCCTGTGATACCTTATTCCGCACTACCGGAAACACGTGGAATAACCTCCTTTCTTCATTCAAAGCGCGATAGCTCGCGCTAATCTGAATATTTTGCCGTTACAAAAGAAAAGACGCCCTGAATCCGGCAGGAATTCAATGGACGCCACGCAAGGAACCATCCTTACGATTTTTTTATGAACAAAGAATGCTCATGCGATCTAATGTTGGTTTTATACCTATAAAGACTCGGAAGTATTTAAATTCTTCTGCCCGGCAACACCGGTGCCTGGAGGTTCAAACGGTTGAGAATCGCAAGCTACATGCGAGAATTTATTAAGTTGAAACGCTTTATAGGGTCAGGAACTTCTGAAAAGAGATATTTGTGCCTCAAGACCTCTTTCCGCTGTTTCCTACTATCGATTTATTATTATCCCTGATAAATCGATTATATATAATCGATAGGAGAGGCCGGAAACCCATGCCAAGACCACGTCACATCATCAAAGCAGGACCCTGCCGGGTCAGCATATTCAGGAACACTGTCCGGATAAACGGACGTAACGTTGAATTTCCCAAGCTGAAGCTGGAGGTAATATTCCGCAGGCACGGTCGCTGGGGCAGGACTTCATCAATCTCGCTCCGGGAATTACCTGCGGCGATATTGGCGTTGCAGAAAGCGCACGAGTATTTACTGAGCAGAAAGCCAAAAAGTGCGCCCGCAAAAAAGGAACCTTTTTGGTCTACCCTCGGAGGGAGCATGGACCAAAAAAGTAACCATTTAGGGGCGCAAAATATAAATACTCCCCATGCCTTATATCGGCATGAACAACAAGCGATTATACGAGAAAAGAAAGCAGAAATTGCTGGCCGACCAGACGATATGCAGGGAAAACCGGAAGTTATTTGAGGAATTTTTCGCCTTCGAAGAGTATAAGCTCAAAAGAGTGAACGGGCTTTCTTCTCTTGATGAACCGTCCTATAAAACATTGGGTGACTACTGTCTCCGGCTCCGAACAGTCAATAAATGGTTCCAGAATAAGCCATGGAAAGACCTCACGGAGCAGGACATTAAAAATGTCTATGATAATCTTGAGGACGGGAAAATTCTGAATTACAAGGGGCAGCCATTTAAGGATAAGGTCACCTACTACAACAAGATTTTCAAATCAAAGCCGTTTGCGCTGGCCGACAAAGATCAAATTACGCGGGAAATTATCAACACGTTTCGGCCACATAAAGGGAATGAAGACGTTCGCTTCGTCGAGATGGAAGACTTTCAGAAGCTTGTTGACGTGGCAATTAAACCGCTTCATAAATTTCTATTGTGGTTGGCCTGGGATATCGGGGAAAATATCAGCTCTCTCCTGCAATTGAAAAAGAAGGATTTTTACCGGCAATTCAACGATGACACAAAAACGATGGAATATCGTGTCAACCTGCCTTTTGGCATCCTGAAGCGATCAAGAAAACCACGAAGCGAATTAACGAATTACCCGGAAACGGCAAAACTAGCCGAGATGATTTTAGAGCCGCTCTCCGATGAAGATAACGTCTTTTCGTTTCAATACGCTGAGGCCAAGAAGATTTTTAATAGGGCCGTGTGTATTACCGGCATTAAATGCAAACCGGGAAATCAAAAACCCACCTGGAAGGATCTGCGTTCCGGCATGGCCTGCCATCTTCTCAAATCCGGTTGGCATACCGACGAGATAAATGCGCGGTTGGGCCATCAACCTTCTTCCAAGGAACTTAATAAATACGTCAATTTTCTGGCGCTTGACAGGCATCAACCGAAAAAGAAGCTTTATAATAACAACTTGGCCAAGGTTCAAAAAGAGCTTGAAGAAGAAAGGGAAAAGCAAAAGCTTCTCGGCATGAGAATAGACAAACAGAAGAACGAAATCGCCGACCTTCGGGAAGAAGTATCTCAAATAGCGGCCCGGGAAAAAACCAGGATGATATTCGACCCGGCCATGAAGGAACTATTTATGAACCCGGATGTCCGGAAGGCACTTTCTCTTTTGGCAAAGCAGTCCAAACAAGTGCGACAGGCGGAATAATTCCGTATTTATTGTCCTCCAACCTTTTAAGCAACAGAGTCTTTAATGCTTCATGGCCTCTGACAAATATCAACCATACAGACATTTATCCGTTGAGAATAGCGTCATGGCGGAAATGCCGGACTGGATCAAAACAGTCAATGAATATATGCGCCTGGTTAGGCCATATTCGCAAACAAAATATCAGCCGGACCATGGAAGACGAGACACCGTGCAATAACCAGGACATAGGCAGACTCATTGAGATGATCCAGCAGATACCCGCGCAGATGGAAAGCATAGAACATAACGTGTCTTCAACGAGGAATACCGTGGAACTGATGGCCGCCAAGCTTGATAATTTGATAGGCAAAATTGAGCGGCGCGATTTTCTTGATAATCCTTCCCGGTGGCCGCATGGCACAATGGGGGAAAATAATACTTCTGATTTCGGGCCATTCCAGTAAATAGTTTCTCGATTCATTCCGGCAAGGAAGTTCCTTGCCAATCGTTTTTCGTACCTTTTGTCTACCAGCTTTAAATATTTGCGCGTCTTTACCAGAAAATGACAACAGATAAATATGAGACAAGGGACACAAAAGCAGAACCATCCTTGAGAGACGTGCGTGAGGCCGTTAATTCGCTCACAGGCCTTATCAGGAATATGTCCTCCCAAATAGAAGACATAGCAAAGACCACCGAGGATATCCACGATATGGTTTCATACAACCATAATTCGCCGGGATACGATGAAAGTTCCGACTATGGCGCTTTCAATGGTTCGGAGGAATAATCCGGCTTTTGGCATCAATCGCCAATGCCCGCTCACAATTCAGACAATGGAAGAATCGCCTTACGATGAAGATAGGAATAATTGGGAAAAGTATCTGGTTCCTTTCAGCGGTGATTATATCTCTCAATCTCCTTCGCATTCAGAAGACCTTGTCCAGACTATCTCAGGCCAGCAGCTTAAATTCAATCATCTCACGCTGGAAACGATTATTCAACTCCTGAGCGAGAGACAAGAGATAAGGGACAAGAACCATAAAGGGATCATGGGCCAGATAACGGACGTATCCGGCGACATATCATGCTGGGAGAATCTCAAATACAGCCAGGACGCAAGAAAACACGAGACACGGCTTGCAAGGCTCAAGGCAGATCTTGAGCGTGAACTGCGGGATCAGGACATAACATTATGGCGGGATACTTTTGAACTCAGGCAGGCATTGATTGACGCTGAAAAACGTTACGAATCCGCGAAACTCCGGGCAGGTCTTGTTTTTCCTTCAAGTCACGATGAAAGTAAACCAATTTCAAACGCAGCATATTCAGGATATGTGCCAGGCCCTTAAGCCTGTCATCGGGGAACAGGCCGGCAAGCTCTGGCAGAGTTATATCTATGCCGACGAGGAAGCGAAAAAGGAAATCGGGGAAACAATCGAACTGCTGGCATTGTCCAGCTTAAGAAGCGAGGTTACCAATACGACGCCCGTGTTCCTGCCGCCATCACAGAAGGAAGCGCAGGGCGACATCGAAATCGGCCATGTCGTTTATAACGGCAAGCAACTTTATCCGTTTGGCCTGAAAAAATCAGAACTTTTCCAGCATTTCGCCTGCTTTTCAAGGTCGGGCGGCGGGAAAACAAATCTTGGCTTTTTGATTTTGAAATCACTGGCCATGCAGAATATTCCTTTTCTTGTGCTTGAATGGAAAAGGAATTACAGGGATTTACTACCTTTCCCGGAATTTCAGGACTTGAAAGTCTACACCATTGGCCGGAACATTGCTCCGTTCAGGTTCAATCCCCTGATACCGCCAAAGGGCGTGGATCCAAAATCATATCTCAAAAAGCTTCTATTCGTGCTTGCAGATAGTTTCCTTTTGGGGCCAGGAGCCTTATACCTGCTTCAGTGTGCCCTTGATGATGTTTACCAGCAGTCGGGAGTCTATAACGGAAGTGTTAAAAAATATCCGACTTTTCATGACGTGTTTGATTGGATTGAATCTTTTTCCAGGAATTTAAGGGGTAGAGAAATGCTATGGGCTGCATCCTGCCTGAGAACAATATCCTGCCTTTGTTTTGGCCAGATTGACGACATCATCAACACAAATTCAAACCAGGACTTGGAAAAACTTTTACAACAACAAGTGATTTTTGAAATGGACGCTTTGTCGCACACGGACAAGGTGTTCTTTATCCAGTCATTATTGCTCTGGATCCATGATTACCGGCTGACCCAGCCCCAGAGGGAAGAGCTTGTCCATGCCATATTCCTTGAAGAAGCTCATCATATTCTGCCAAAACATGGAAAATATCTGGCCGGAAACGAATCAATTATTGACGTGATTTTCAGGGAAATCAGGGAATATGGGGAAGCCCTGCTTGTCTATGACCAAATGCCGTCTGAAATATCAAAAGCATGCCTGGCAAACTCATACTGCACGATTGCAATGAACGCCAAGGAAAAAGCAGACGTGGCAACCCTCGTAGGCTCAATGTTGCTCGATGATTCTCAAAAAAATGCCCTTGGCGAGATGGAAATAGGAAAGGCCATCGTCAAACTGCAAGGACGGATTATGAAACCGTTTATGGTTCATATTCCGCTGATGCCGGTCAAAAAAGGCATTGTTACCGACGAAATGCTTGCGGAAAAGATGAAGCCATATATTTCAATAGAACCGGCCGATCATTATGGCGATCTTTCCGACAATGAAAAAGAATTGCTTCGGGATATTGCCTTGTTACCGAATTCCGGTGTAGCGGCAAGGTATAATCGCTGCGGCTTAAGCGGTCGGCAGGGAGACAAGATCAAGCACTTGCTTCTTGAAAAAGGATATATTCAGGAGCAGGAGGTTATATCGGACAAGGGAAAGAGTAAGGATCTTCGATTGACCGAGAATGGCAAGAAAGTATTAAGCGCCTATTATGGCTTGTAAAAACTCCTAATATTTTTTCCTCTATTCCGTTGACATCGTTTCTGTTCTTTCGTATTTTTATATTCGGTGTTGAAGAACGCCGCGACGGTTGCCGGAAGGGCTGAGCCCAACTTCAGAAAAATAATGTTAGAGAACCTTCTTTCTGCCCGTGATAGCAACCGCCGGGCGGTTATGTCCCTATGGGACAGGAAAGGAGGGTCTCATGACCCGTCAACTGCCGTCTAATCCCAGCCTCGAACAACTGCGCAAGCAAGCCAAGGATATCCTGAAGGTCCAAAAAAACGGCGACGCCTCGTGTTGTGCGATCTTGCGGAATCTGCGCCAATTCAAGGATAAACCGGATGAGGACATCCTGAAAACTGACTTGGGTCTTCAGGAAGTCCAGTTTGCCCTTGCCCTGGAATATGGGTTCAAGACTTGGAACGAGCTTAAGCAGCACGTGTTGAAGACCGGCGGACAAAAATTACTGCATATCCATTGCGGCGATTCCTCGGCCGGCACTCTGCGGCAGAGCTCCGTGGCGGGTGAAGTGGTTGTCTGGCACGATTCGGTGTTTGAGGGGCCTGTGCCCGGTGGAGTCAGCGACCAGGAGTATCGCGAGATACGCGCGCGATTCTTTGTTGAACAGCAATATGCCAAGACATATGAGGGCGCACTGCAGGGACTCTCTGCCAGGCACGAGAAGCTGGCGGGGGTAAAGGATTACGCGGAAGTCGTGCTGTGGTTCGATGCGTGTCTATTCGATCAGACGATCATGATCCATCTGATTGACAAACTCGCGCGTATTGACACAGGCAACGCCAGGCTCAGTCTGATTTGTATTGGCGAGCATCCCGATTTCAAAAAGTTCGTCGGCCTTGGTGAACTGAACCCGAAGCAGATGGCCGCATTGTTTCCCACCCGCCACGAGATTACCCAGCCGGAAAAAAGTCTCGCTATCAAGGCGTGGGAAGCCTTCAGTTCGGACAATCCGCGAGCCATTGAAAAACTGCTTGAGCAGGACTGCTCGGTGCTGCCATATCTCGCGCATGCGCTCAGGCGTCATCTGGAGCAATATCCGTCAGTCATTAACGGCCTGAATCGGTTGCAGCATGAGGCACTCGATGTCGTGGCTTCGGGGAAGAGTAAACTCGATCAAATATTCAGCGAAGTCTCGAACAAAGAAGAGCGGCCATTTTTTGGCGACACCATGTTGTGGGAGTGCCTGGACGAAATGGCAGGCGGGAATGAGCCATTGCTGACAATAGAAGGTCCCGGTCCTTTGAAGCGCCCTCTTTGGAAACCGATACAAGAGATTGGGCAATGGAATGTGAGTATCACGACCGCAGGTCGCGATGTACTTGCAGGAAAGGCCGACCACATCAAATTGCACGGCATTGACCGTTGGCTGGGCGGTGTTCATCTCAAGGGAACTGAAACCCAGTGGCGCTGGGATGAAAAGATCCGTAGATTGGTCGAAATGCAGGTTGCAGTAAGCAGCCTTGTACACAGCGAACCGCCAAAGGAAAGGCAGATGAAAAGGCAAATTACCATGACTGCACCCGCTGACGAATCAGGCAACACTTATGCACGCGGTATGTCTGCCGTCCTTGCTTATCTCGGCACAGACATCAGCTACGACCAGATCATGGGCCTTACCGGCGTGGCCTTCATTCTTCAGGTGGATACCAGCGGGCCGTTTGTCGAGAAGGAACTCGACTGCGCTTGGTGGCCCAACGACCCATGGGGATTCGACTTAGGGTTGCCTGTACTTTCCAAAGCCGTGGGATGGAAGATCCGCAACATACGAAGCGATTGGGAAGCCTACAAGGCCGATCCTGCCGCCGAGTATCGCCGGGCGTTCGCACACGCTATTGAACAGTCGCTTCAAGCCGGCAGACCCGTGTTGGCAAAGACTACCCATTGTTTCATTGTCACAGGCGTTGATGACCAGGAGCTGCCACTCCTCGGGTACGGCACGCGCGGCAAATCGACGCAGTTCCTTCAGAACACGATGCGTATCGACCGCTATCCCTGGGGAATATATGTCATCGCCGAGGAGACCACGGCCGGCAATTCTGCGGAGGTCGACTTGACGTCGCTACGCTACATCATTGCCCTTTTCAACGAGCAGGCGCAGGGGACCGACGCGCCCAAGACACGGTTCTCGGGTCGGCAAGCGTGGACCGAATGGCTCCGGTTGTTGCACGGCGGAGAAGCGTGCGACAACAACATGTTGATCCACCTGCGATACAACCGCCGCAGTGCCGTGGCCTACCTTCGCGAAATGGCAGGGAGACACGACGGCTCGACGGCAATACACCTTGGTGCGGCCGCCGATTTCTACCAGCGCGCCTTGGAGGACCTGACCGCCGGTGAACTGCCGTACCCTGGCCCCACGAAAGGCGGCCCGGCAGCATACACCAACATGATCGAACGCGTGTTCAAGCTGGAAGCCAATGCGGTGGCTGAACTGGAGGCCGCCACGGCAATCATCGCCAACAAGCGCTGATTTCGTGAAGTGGTCTAACAAGCCGAATCCAAGCGACGGTATAGAACTGCGCGTAATCTGTCACGAAGAGCGGCGCGTCCATCATGAGAATTACCGAATTTTCACGATTTCGCCGTTGACATCTACGTCTGCTTAAGCGTATTCTTCCTTCAGGTGTTTGAGGGACACCTTCCGGTCTGCGTAAAGGGTCAAGGCCACCTTCAAGTAAGAAGATAAATTAACCTTCTTTTCTGTCCGTGCTTGCAGACCCCCGGACAAACCGCCAAAAGCGGGAGAAAGGAAGGCTATTATGCCCTTCGATTCTACTCAGGACCGGCCTCGTTCATTACCTGCCACCCCCACCATCGAAGCCCTCAAGAAACAGTCCAAACAAATTCTCAAGGCACACAAAGGCGGCACCGTCTCGTGTTGCGCGACGTTGAAACTCTTGCGCCGCTTCAAAGGCAAGTCGGATGCCGAGATACTCAACTCTGCGCTTAAGTTGGCCGAAGCCCAGTTCGCATTGGCAATGGACTATGGCTTTGAAAGCTGGCCGCAGTTGAAGAAATTTTTGGATTCGTCTGCGAAGGTTAGAAAAGGGGTAATCCTTGACTGGAAGGATATTGTCGGAGACAAACCAAATTGCCGCATTGAAGGCGACGATCTGATCGTGGATGACCCAAAAAGTGAAGGACTGCACGTTGAATTCGGCGGTATGTCTTGGGACAATTATCGGCTTGGCGTAGATGTGCTCATTGAGAAAAATGCGTCGCAGAACGTGGTTGCCGCCAATGTCCAGTTCTGCCCGAGTGGGACAACGGTATACTGCCAGATGTTCGGCGATGTGGGCAAGTGGAATAATGGCATAAATCTCTGGCATTGGGATATTGATGGCAAAAAGGAAAGACAAATTGCTCACTTGCCGCGTAAGATTGCGTTGAACACGTGGTACCGGTTCGAAACAGCTGTGGAGAGTCCAAGAGTCGGCATCTTCTTCAACGGAAATCAGGTCATTAACGAGCGGCTCGAAGTCCCAACGTACGGAATGCCTGGACTCATTGTGAACTATGGCAGCGATGCCCGGGTCAGGCTGAGAAATCTCCGAATCAGCTTTTTCAAGCCCACGCGGTTACAGATCGAAGAATATGGGACTGATGCCGCCACGAATTGGACAAACTATAAGCGGCGCGAGATTGAATCCGGACGGCGAAAAAGCATGGATGATGATTCGTTATGATTTTCAGGCAACAGTAATTGGCCGGATAACTGGGGTCAGTATCATGGTTTGGCATTCATAATCTCATCGAGATGTTGCCACCACATTCCGCTACCGGGGAACTGTTTAATCAATTCCCCCTGGTCCTTACCTCTGCTGACATTGCGGCGTTTGCGCTGATCCATCCACGAATCCCATAATTTTACAATATCAGGATGATCGTCAAACCATGGTGATATTTTCATCTTGAGCTTCAACATCATTCCTACAGGATCTTGGAGCACTTCCATCCTGAGCAATGTGTAAGCCTGCCAAGGTTTCTGCTCAAGTTCCTGGAAAATTGAACTTCCGAAGAGGTGGATATGAACAGGCATATCCTTGAGATACACACGTATGAGGCGGAAGGCGGGTGCTTGCCATTCGATTATTTCTCCGGGAAAGGCTGTTATGCCAAGGTCGGGAACGATCACGACAAGGTCTATGTCGGAATCAGATCTGAGACCACCAAAATTCAGACTTCCACACAAATATACCATGGAATCCGGGGCATGCCGGACTACAAAGTCCAGTACCTCTGGTAACATATCACGTTGCTTGCTCATGTCACTATCAGTTTGTAGCCGCAAATACCGACAATCCTGGTCTGGCCAAGTTGCGTTTCTCTGTCCACATGTTGATGGCCATGAATCAACAATTTCGGGATCACCCTTAGCAGGTACGACTTCAATCCGTCGAATCCATAGTGCACATCGTCCTCTTTGTCATGAATTCCTTTGGGCGAGTTATGCGCAAGAAATATGTCAACCGGAGGAAAGGCAGAGAGAAACCTGTCCACCTCCGACTGGTCATACAGAAAGTATCCCATGGGTTTGTATTTCCACGAACCGTTCAAGCCCCCGAACTTCATACCATTGTAATTTTCGACGTGCAAGTGCAAGTCAATAATGGGCTTGGGGAATTGCGCGTTGGAATCGTGGTTGCCCTTGACTGCAAAAATTATTGGGCAGACGTATGCTTGGGCCGCCTCCAAAATCACTTGGTCTGAGACATCCCCGCACGATAGTACAATATCGGCTTGTCCAGTGCCGTACTTCCAATGGAAATCATCAATGTCTGATAGTGCGAGTATTTTCACTCTGGTTTATAACGTCAACCATGAACGGCGCGCGAAACACGCATACGCTCCATGGCATGCTTTGCAGTATTTTTTATCTCTCTGTTCAATATCCAGTCCACGACTTCTGCGATGGTATCGCCGATGAATGCGGCGAACGGTCGAGCTTCCGCGACAAACCTGTCCTGAAGTGCCCATCCAGTCCTGACGAGACATCCGGTTCCCCCGAAACGGCGTGCTGTTTCGCAATCCTGCGGACTGTCGCCTATTGTATACGATTGGCTGAGGTAGAGGAAAAGTTCTTGCGCCGCTTGATCATACAAAAAAGTGTTTGGCTTCTCGCAGGAACATGGATGGTTGTATCTGTGGGGGCACACATACGGTCCCTTTACATCAAGCCCCAAAGCGCCGAAGAAGTCTCTGAACCAGGACCTGAATTCCGCCTCCGTGAACAAACCCTTCTCAATTCGGGATTGAACTGTTACGACGGGACAGACAAAACCAGCCGAGAGCAGGCGTTTGACGGCAACATCGGCGCCGGGAATCAACGTCATCTCGTCCAGAGACGCTTGCTTGAGCGGCAGGACCAGCGTCCCATTAAGATCAAGGAAAACTGCTTTGTTCTTTTTCATGTGCTCGTGGGTTACCGCGTTGGGTGCGTCTTTCTGTTGGCCGCCCGTTGTTTTCTGGCACTGATCGCCCTTGGCTTCCACTTTTTATCCGTTGGATCATGAATCAGCAACCATGTGCCGCGATTATTTCGGCACTTTTTTTGTTCTTCAAGCTTGAAACGGCACTTATGTGCGCACCAGTCACCGCAAGAGGCATTGCCAACCAACCCTTTGATGTCTTCGTCCTTGACCTGGAGTTCAAAGAGACTACAAAAAGAACTGGCTACACGCTCCTCGCCGTGATATCCCAGTTTCGACAAGACCCTCAAGGCAATCGCTGTCTGAATCATAGGAAGGCATCCGAAACAACTTGCCGTCAGTTTCATTTGTTGCAGCATTGCTTGTGCGCCATGGAACTCATTACCATAGTCCTCGGTAGTAAACACATGTTCCATAGAGACTGTCCAAGAAACGCCGGGTCTTCGCAATGCGACGCTTGGCCGATACTGCTGTAAAAGCCATTTTACGCCATTCTGGATGACGCGCTCTTCTTGCCCGATGCCCAATTCCATCAGACGTTCCAACTGAAGGGCCGTGGCAGACACGACTCCGCCCCACGATCCGTCGCTTTGCTGCAACTCCGCCACTTGGGTCAGCAACGTGCGTTGTCGCTGGGCATCATCCGGCCGCGGCTCCTTAATAATGTTCCGTCGAACAAGGAAGCCGTACTCGCCGTTGTCCATCCGAAACCATTGGAAGGGGTCGTAACGTAGTATTTCGGAATGCTGGCGTTCAAGAAGGCCGGAGTGTTTGAGCGCTCGGAGGATGAGGTAGGAATGGATAGGCGCGTTGTTCCGAAACCACAGGCCCGTGGACTGTTGCTTGCGGGCAATCTCGGGCAAGATGCCCATCAGTGATTCCTCGGCGACACTCCGCGAAAGGTAATAGACAAAGGCCCAATTCCCTCGTGTTACCATCTGCCGCCCCATGTTGATGAGGCGAGTCTGGGTATAATACGACGGATTACAGAGAAATGCCGAGAGAACAGCCTCATTGCACCGCAGATCGAAAGCTCCAGGTTTGTTCGCCATTTTCTTCCTCGTTAACGCTCCGGCTCTGGTTCGGCAAGCTTGCAAGACGTAACCAACAGCAGGTTGCTACAGCCTATGTTGCTCCCCAGAAATCCAGAACCCTTGCCAGACTCTGATCGATGGCGGTGGCACCGGTGTCAACGATCAGTGTATCGAGTGTCGACCGCGCCAACAAGCCGCGCAGCATATTCTGTTGCGTGGCATAGTATTGCAGTATCTCTTCATCCGTATCGCCGTACCTGCTTAGATACTCCCGCCAAGCGGAATCCCGATTGGTGATAATTCGCTCGCGGAGAAGTTCATCTGGGATCACCAGAAGACACAACTTGCAGTTGAGCTTGGCCAAGCGGCGGTCGATCGGTTCGACATGTTCCCATGTCATATGGGAATAGTGGTAGACGTGAGTAAAGTGGAATCGTTCCAGCAAGTATGGAACCCGCATGTTGATACGGTTGTTCCGGCACCATTCCATTTGGTCGAGGCGGTTCTGCACCGCCTCAAGATAGGAGACGTGTTGATCCAGCAACCCCACATTGTCATCGGGGGTGAGACCGGTCTCCCTTTCCTTCCTCTCAAGCACCCGCTGCGTCTGGTGCTCCGAAAGAACGATGGCCGAGAGGAAGGACCGATGCGAGAAATGCTCCGACTGCTGCAATGACCTAAAAATGGTGGTCTTGCCGGTGCCGCAGATTCCCTCAAGAATCAGGCCTGAGATGTTCCAGTTATCCTTCATCCGTTCTTTCGCACAACCATTTCTTCATCCAATAGATATTGGTGACAAAAACGTTGTTTATTCTATACCCCTTCCTTCTGGTGTGAGTGCCACCATTGGGATTGCAAAACGGTCTGGTTGTTCATCAAAAGGACCACGACCAGCCCAAGCCTGTATCTCCTGAAGGTTCTTCCAAAGACATGCCACAAGCCAACGTTTCCGCAATGATGGCTCACCGAGCATTGTGTAAACGGCACCGAGTATTTGCTTACACGGGGGCCAGATATCCGTGGCTTGGTCAATTGTTCGCCCGGCCAGCCAGGAACCTAGCGTGTGGACGTAATTCACAAGATTGGCGATCACGAACTTGCGCCCTTCCCCGGCCCCCGGCAATTCGCATCTCTTGCCTGCACCGACGTAGGCAATCAGGTGGTCGAGTCGTCGGAAAAAAAACTGGTGGCACAGACCATTATGTAGTTTGTCAATAAGCGCTGATAGTTCATCACGCTCGGGCGTTCCAGTTTGCCCGGATTCCATAAGGACCCGGTCAATCCGGTTAATGTAGTCGAACGCATCACTATGTTGGCTTGCCGCAAATGACCACATAGTCAACGCATTCCTCAGACGGGCGACCCGCAAACGCTTCTCTGGAGACGGATCTCCCAGCTGGTGGTAGACCGTCTCTGCCAGTTCGACATGGTCCGGCAGCACAGCCTGCAACTCAGACAACCGTCCGCCGACCAAATAGGAGTCAAGAATCGTCATATAAGTTCGCACCAGCGCATGGCGCTCGTCACTCTGGTCGTCCTTTCCATCCCGATAGTCGTAACGCCGACGCAGGAGAGGGAGAAGACTGTGCGCCCATGGCGGCTCGCAAGAAATGTGGGCGCTGACATTCGGTCTGCCTTTTGCAATGCCATCAATAACCAGATCTATGTTTTTCGGGAAGGTGTAGTAGCACCGCGTAAGGCACGCAGATTGAATCCGAATCAGTCGATCTTCCTCGCTAGTTTCCCCCAATGCAATCTGCATTTTGTTGATGGCCTGTTTCTCGGGATCATTGAGCGCCGGATCTGGATGGGACTTACCTTTCTTCTCCCCCGTGGCCCAATGCCAGATGTCCCAAAGACAAACCTCAAAGTACCCCTCGCCTGCATCCTTGAAGTCGAATCCTAGAAGGCCTTCTTCGCAAACATCCGCTCTGATCAGCTCAAATCCCGGCCGAGTCCTTTCGTATGGCGCCAGGATCAAAACATTATCCGATTGAAAAGTCTCTTTATGTTGAGGCTGTTTCATATCTGTTCTCCGAATAATGAAGTTCGGCAGTCTCTATGTCTTTCCCTTCGGCACCTGTGTGAAGTCGGCAATTTGGAATTTCCACGTAAAAATATCAACTGTTTTGGCCGGGGAAATAATCATGCAGGCATCCGGGACTTCGGGATCAACCGGGGTGGCGAGTACAACGCACAGTTCGTTGAGAGGAAGAACTCCGGAATCCGCAGCCATCAACGTGCATTCAATGCATACACGGCCAGCCTCTCCCATCCATTCCATTGCGTGGGTCAGCACCAGGATAAGGTTATGGGCACCCTCACTGCTGATATTCTGCATTAACGTGTCCAGTGGCACATTGCGCGGAACCTTCTTTCCCCAGACGTCAAAGAACTTGCCGTTGATCAGACGCCTATCACCTCCAAAAGCCAATGCCTGGGTAATGGACTGACCTTCCAGAATCACGGTAATGCCAAGATGCTCCAGTTCGCCTCGCAATTCCGGACTAATCCCTTTATGCAGGCACCATCCTCGGTCGTATGACGTGGAGGGGTTGCCGACTGCAAAATAGCGATACTGCGATCCCATGATCTGCATGGCTCGCTTGACTGTTTTCCCTGTTTGCGCCGTGGGCACAACCACATTCTTGGCACCGTATTGCTCGGCACGTTGCCTTGCCATTGCCATGATGTCTGCCACTTGATTTCTCCTTTATCAAAAGCTTGCCATTCAGGATTGCCGAACAGCATAAGGCATATCCGGTGATTGCGTGTTGTGTCTTTTCTTTTCCAGTTGAATCAGTTCCCTGCCTTTGAGCGGTCCGAAGGTTACGGTACGTTTCCCCGTAATCTGCATGCCCATTGCCTGGTAAAAAGGGATGCCGTATCCTGTGGTCCCAACCGTGAGCACGGAGCACCGACATTCGGATTCGGCTTTGCGGAACAAGGCCGTGGCTATGCCGCGCCGATGGTATTTTGGATGAACAAACAATTCCTCAATATTGCTTCCAGAAAAAGCGATGAAACCAACAACAGCGCCATCAACCTCGGCGACATGGCAATTGTATCTGGCACGGTTGATGGCCATGTGTTCGGGTTGGCAACGCTCTGCGATCATTCTATTGCGTTGTTCCAATGTAAGACCATTAGGCTTCGCAATGAAATGGTAACATTCTGATACGATCCCGCTCACCACCATATCGTCTTGCTGCGTCATTTGTCGGATGATCATCATTACTCAATCACCTTCACGATCTTTGACATGTCCTTCGATTCCGAGGGATGATCCTCAGCAGGATAGCCGATAGGCAAAATCATGAGAAGGCAAAACGGCTTTTCTATAGAAAACGCCCGTTCGAATTCAGGCGGTGGTGGCGGATCGAACGTCCCGACATATCCTACACCCAATCCCCTGATGGTTGCCGCGAGGAGGAGATTTTGTACCGCGTGGCCAACGCCCATGAGTCCATGCATCGTACGACTCATAAACTCCTTAAACTCGGCCAGGCTGGGCGGTGGTTTGTCGGGATCGAAGAAGCCTTGAATATCTACTGCTTTGTCCGGCATTCCAGCCGTTCGCCAGGCAACCGCAATCCACGCCGGAGCGCTGTAGGCATACTTGTTGAAGTCCGCGTCCGATGGACCAAACTTCCTCATGATCTCTTTATTTTTTATAAGTATGAACCGCCATGATTCTTCATCCGGATGAGCATGCGGCGCATAGCATCCCGCCTCAAGCACCGCCATGAGATCATCGTCAGGTGGCATTTCCGGTTTGAAGGCGCGGATCGTCCTTCTCAATTTCACCAACTCCAGGAATTCGTCAGGCGTCATCATTTCCTTTGTTATTTTGGTTCAGCATTCATTTCATTTGTTTTATGTTAGTGGAGGAAAATCTGATTCCGAAAACCACACCGCGTCTATCTGCGTCGGTTCAGAATACGGCACGTAGTCCGGGAACGGCTTAGTATAGTAGACGCAGAAGATGCGGCCGTCAGCAAGCTGGACCCAACCTGAATATCCGTAGTCCCACCAGCTACTCGCTCCTGAATCCGCCAGTTTCAGGATGGCACATTTTTGCCGGACAAGAGAGACAGACAAGGCGCTCCCGGATGTTTCCAAGCTCGCAAAAGTTCCGGTTCCGCCCCCGCGGATTCCAAACGTCACAAGCACCTTTCCGCTGGCCAGCACACCCGGACTAGGGCGCGTTGCGCTGATAGCTGTCGGCCCTCTTTGCCATGTCTCTCCGCCATCCCGCGAGACAGCCTTGTTACTTTTCCATTTCAGATTGGTGAAATAGCAGATCAAATCAGAATCATTTAACGCTACGAGACCACCCTCCATTTCTTCTTCTGCCCAGATTACAGAATAGGGCCGCCACTCTTCTCCGCCGTCATCAGAATAGAATAGGATTTGCCGATCGCCGCCCTGTTCTGGGATAGTAATTTCCTCTGGAATGTAGCGTTCATCACAACATATTGTTGTAAGCAAGCGACCTGACGTCAAAGAAATAACGCGATCGGGACAGAGGCCTTCCGAAAGTATCCGTTTAGGCTGCGACCATGTCGTTCCGTTGTCCGAGCTATACCATCGCCATGTGGCTCGCTCTTTGGAATGGTCTTCCCAATCACAAATCAGGAAAAGTCTTCCATCAGGAAGCACAGATATTCTTGGGCAGTTCCAACAGAATCCGTCTTTTTTCATGTTGGATTGCACCAGGCTTCGGGGTTGCGACCAAGTCTTGCCGGAATCACTGCTTGTCTTGATGATCAGATTAGACCACGTGGGGCTATGCTTGTCGCCCTCGAAATATGCGCACACCAGTGTTCCGTCTGGCGCAAGCGCAACATCGGGAAAGGCTAGATAATTCTGGTTTTGCGCGATCGTGATTTGTCGCAACTCATTCATATCATATTCTGTTCCATCTTGTTATCCCGTCATCCCTGCCACAGCGGCCTGTTGTCAAACCAGTGATCGTTTGATTGTGCAGCCAGTACGATATCCTTGATTCTGAAGGATCCGTTAAATATGTCAGCCAACTTCGTTGGCCGCATAATGACCGCAGCATGGGGGCAGTTGGATGCCGGACTCGGTCTAGCAATAGCGATGCAGTCTTGATCGAGGGGTAGGTCTCCGGAATCTGCAGCCATCCACGTGGTTTCCAAGCAGACTTGAACGCCGTCGCCGAGCCATCGAAGCATAGCGTAAAGAATGGCAACGGCATTAAATTCCCCAGTTGGACCGCTCTTCTCAATGACGTGCTGGAGTGATGCCCACCGAAAAGCCTGACCGCCGATATCGAAAGTTTTTTCGTCGATCTTGATCGGCATACCACCAATTCCGATTGCTTGAATCAACGACTGGTTTTGCAGAATGACTTTTATTCCCCGCTGTTCCAAACGACGGCGTGTCTCCAAACTCACGCCGCTGTGTCTGACAAGCCCTTTATCGTGGGCCTCGGGCGGATTCCCGACTGCAATAATAAGACAGTCCGCGCCGAAAACGTCCCGCACATGGTTTGCCGAAGCGCCGGTGTTTGTAGACACGACGACATTGCGCACTCCGAACTTGTCGGCGCGTTGCTTCGCGAGCTTCATGATGTCTTCCATTTCGATCATCTCCTTTAAGGCAACTTATTCATTATGTCCTCTTTTTTAACGTCACATCTGAGTGGCGCACGATAACGGCGATAGGCTCCTGTCTCGGTATTACTATTTATCGGCAGGGATTTTCTCCGCCTCTTTTATGGAGACAGGTGAATTTCTCTGTATCTCTTTCGCTATTTTGAATTGACGGTCATTCGGGTGCAAGGCTTCCACAAGTGGCATCGTAACATCCACTATCTCGGCTGACTTGTATTTGGCCAGAGCGTCCTTGTCCCACTTTGAAACAATAGAGCCGACGCCGACGGCTTTAGCGATTGTCGGGATTTTGTCCTTTATGTGTTCAAGAATGTTGTCCACAGGGGCGGTGCTGAAGGCTTGTTTATGAAGCAGTTTCTGTTGCTCGGCCGCTTGCGCTTCCAAATCCGCAACTTTTTTCTGGTTCCCCTCGGCCTTTGCTTTGTCGCTTTCCGCCTTCAGGTTCGCCATCCATTTGCTGAATGCTTCGGAGCCAACAAATGCTACGGCTATTGTCCGCGAATCATACGTCCCGACTCGCATCTTGTCGTCAGAGTTCTTTGTCCCGGCTTCCTTTGGCACACCAGTAAACGTAGCGAGGGCTAGACCAATAGCGACAAAACATATTCTCTTATTGATCATTTTTTGTGTTTCCTTTCTTCTGCACCTGGTAATGGGAAGTATGCAGATTGATGAGGACGCCAGCCGCTTCGTCGCTTGCTTTGGCTGCGGCATCGTCCCCCTGGTTGATGCACACCAGTACGGCAAAATCGCGTTGCGGAGCAACCCAGACATTGGCAAAATTCATCGTGTTACAGCCTCCGTGATTAAGCACTGTTCCGCCACCCCAGTCGCGTTTGACCACAAGCCAGCCAAGCGCATAGTCCCCGCCGAAAGGCGGTGTGTGCAGCACTTGGTATGTAGAACTCTGGAGAAGAGCAGACTCTCCTCGTGCACCTCGGAGTTGGTCGCCTACAAATTTTGCCCAATCCTGAATGGTACAATGAACACGGCCGGCCGGTCCCAGTATGGGAGGATTGTCTATGTTGGGTCCATTTGCAGCCACTGGCCGCCCGGTAGCTTTATGGCCCCATGGTTGGTCGATCTGGCCAGGCGTCCCAGTCCCGCCAAAACCCACACTTTTCATATCAAGGGGTTTGAATATCTTATCCTGAATTGCTTCCTCCCACGACATACCGGTAACTTTTTCAATTATCGCGCCGGCGATCACATACCCGAGGTTGGAATATTGATATTTGCTTCCGGGAATGGATTCCGGTTTCTTTGAAAACGTATTTTTCAGCGCTTGGAGTCGTTGCGCTTGGACTGTGCCTCCTCCCCCTGCCATGAACCAAATTGTAGTCAAGCGGTTTAGGTTCGCCGGCAGTCCGGCGCGATGCGAAAGCAACTGAAGGATCGTCACGTTTTTCATGTCGGGATGAAAGGTTGACACCAAGGCCGGAAACACATGGCTTACCTTCGTATCCCATTTCAACAAACCCTGTTCCACCAGCCTGCCGGTCAACGTGGCTGTCATTGCTTTGGTGTCTGATCCAAGATGCCATTTGTCGTCCAGCGTGGCAGGAATCCCAGTTCCGTTCTTGCGGACACCGACCACACCGCAGCTCAAAATCCCTTTACTGGTTACAATGGCGCCGGCGATTGCTGGTACGCGATACTTATGCAGAATGGGTTTTAGCACGTCTATGATCGCCTGATCTCCAGCCGACGGGCACGCCTCATTTGAGAGCACACCGGTATGCCCCGTTTCCATACGAGCCAGCATGGGTTTGGGACTTGCTTTTGCCTGTTCGGCCTGTTTTTTACCGCTCCAGTTTCCCAGTTTCACCAGGCCGAAGAACAGAATTGTAAGAATAACTACAGATAACACCCCGCCCGCAAGACAGCCTAAAGCGAATGATGATTTAGTGTTCACCTTCTCCATTCAGTCGGAACGCCCGATAAAAAACAATCGTCCAGTAAACAACATATACGACGAAAGCTCCGAACGCCGGCAAAAAGATTGCCTCGTTGAGTCGAACCGGCTTGGCCATGTTGGCCTGGATCGCGAGCAAACCGATGACGAGGAAAAACAGAAATATCGCTATCCCAAAGCGCCATAATAGGCCGCGTAACATTTCAAGGGCGCGGGACCTGTTGACCGGCATAAGCCAGTATTCCTTGTTCGGCAGGTTAATCCATTTGGCAGGGAGCAGGAATGCAAGACTTGGCGAAAAATAGATAGAAAAGAGAATAAGCAAATGAACGCTGCTCATCAGAATGGCATTGACGTAATTTGGTGCCCATCCATTCGGTAAGCCATCAATGCCGAAATGAATGGCCACGCGATGAGGTAACACTGCCAGCGAGATCAGCGTCACCGCCACATTGGCAATAAATAATAGTATGAATAGTGTGCGCATTTGTTTTCTTGTTCACTCCGGCTTGCCCAGCGCTTTCCATTCTTTTCCGTTTGTCCACCAACCTTCTCCCGTGGTAGTGTTGAGAATATAAAGTCCGCCGCCGGATTTGTTCGCAATGGGCATGTATGTCCCCACTGGAGCCGGTTTGACATTCTCCAGCTGGCCAATGAATTCCCACTGCATTTTTCCAGGACTGGCCCACCATAATTTGGCGCAAGTGGAATCAAGCCAGTAGAAACCTGCACCCGAAACATTTTCGCATGCCCGGAATCGTTCTGCCGCCGGAATACTTTTGCCGAACTGTCCAAGCGTTACGCCCAGTGCGGGTTCATTCCGCAATGATTCCTGGACTGATTTATCATACGCGATAAATTTGTCCGGCGTCATTTCTTCCATGGAGACAAATACCAGTTTCGGGTTCTTCTCAATATCCTGCTTCATTTGCTCCGGTTTGTCGGTGAGAAATGAGGCTGTCAGCTTATTATTCTCACGCTTTGTCCTTAAGAAACCGACACCCAGTCTGCCATCTTTGTCCATGGATCGTAAAGATGAGGTCTGAAAAAATACAGGTATATATTCACCTGGCGTTTGAGGATTGAATCCGTCTGCAGGACCGAATTTGACCAGATAAACGCCCTTGATGAGTTGAGTTAAAATTTCTCCTGCTTTGGTCTCATCTTTTGGCTTTCCGTTTTCGCCATTCTCCATCAGAGCTTTCCACTCGTTATATTTTTGATTCCAATTATTTGTGGCGGCAACATCGGCATTCATTCTTTTCTCAAGGTCCCAGTGGGCGATCTTATCCATTTGCTCTTTTGTACCGAAGTACAGTTCTCCAAATGGTTTCCACGTTTCAGAATAACTATTGAAACCGAGGTGAATCCATCCTTCATAGGGAATGATAATTGTCATTTCATATTCACCTGTACCAGCCTTAATCGCCTTGTGAGTATATCCTTTGCTTTGCTCGGTGACCGTGATCGGTTTATTTGTAACGTTTTGGGTTACTGAGAGAAGCAGGCTGGCATTTTTTTGGCTGGCAAGGGTATATGTCCCTTTCACGGTAATGGTATCGCCGTCGGCAAGCGTTCCTTTTTCGGAAGATACCTCTGTTATTGTAATGTTATCTCCATCGGCAAACTTTTTAACTCCTTGAGTGACTTCTATTCGGGTCGCCGCTACTGCCACAGAGCAGATTACAGTTATCAATGCTACCGACAGATACATTCTCATGCTTTTCCCTTTCGTTTTATTATTTTGATGAAGTGCGCAAATCTCTCAACGATAAAGCCCCAGAGGATGCCGCTACCGCCTGCAATGAAGAGAAGAAACATCAAGTCGCATGCTAATCCTTTCGATGTTTTCCCAAATACCAGAAAGATTAAATAACCGACTGGACCTGCCAGCACCCGACATACGGGGCGAGATATTTTGTCAAAGTGATGCTCGTATGATGACTCATCTAACATGCAGTTGACGCAAAACAAAACACTCAAAATCAGAGTCACAAAAGTCGCGGTGAACAAAAATATTCTCTTGTTCATTTCTTTCATCGTTAAACAAAATTGGTCAGACTGAACCGAACGACAGTTAGACCATCTGTCTTTGTTATTGGAGCCAGAAACCAGCCACCTTGCCGTCTTTGAGTACCAGCTTGGCCAAGGTGTCATCCCCACCGTCTTTGTAGGCCAGTTTCCAAAGATATACCTGGCAACCTTGCTGTTTCAGTTCTCCCAGATAGGAACAGGCATATCCCTTCTTCATTCGTGGAGCGACTTGGTTGCTGACACCTTCAAGCATCTGTTTTGTCAAGCCAGCCTTGACCGCATCAGTGCCATCGGCCACGAAACTTTCATAGTCGTTTGCTTCTACCGCCTTGAGGAGTTTGTCCAAAACCGGACGAACTTCTTCTCCAGGATTTGCAGCCATACCTACGGATACCGACCCTATCAGACATATAAAAGCCAGTCCCATTGCCGTACTCAGTAATCGCTTCGTCATTGTCATTTTCCTTTCCTTTGTGTCGAACTTCAAAATCATTCCTTGAGAGACCGTGATGTTGGCTCTGAATAGAATGGCTTTACTGGTTCGAGAGTTTGCGTTGATTCCGACAGTTTACTGACCTCTCCGTTGTTCAATGACCGTGCCTCTTTCTCCAATTTCCTGGCCGCTCTGAAATTAAGCCAAATGACAAGTCCAAAGACGATACCAATAAATAATGCGTGACCAATCCAAGACTTACCAGGAATCATATGCAAGAACCACAACACGAGAATGAATCCTGGAATAACCGGCAATAAATACCAAAGCGGTGCCAGCCTAAGCAGTCTTGCTTGCCGCAACATCTCGCCTTGCCAGTACGGAATGTTGTCGGCGGGATATTGTGCCAGATCGCCACGAAGCGGAGCGAACAATCTCAACATCATAAGGATAACAACGACCCCTAGAAAAAGCAGAAGTTGTGCATATCGCAAAACCGTCACAGGGATCATTACAGCTATCAGCACGAAGATAGGCAACACGATCAGACATGCTATAATTTCGCGTCGGTTTCTGGCTTTGACGTTACGAACGAAGTTTTCTATCTGGACACGAGAGTCCATCATGATCTCCTCAAGCCAGCAAAATAAAATTTAACTAACGGTCTTACTGCACATTAACGTTCACCGAATCAACCAGGATTGGCCCGTCTACGTTTAAAACTCCATCCATCGGATAATCGACCGCAAAATAGAACGTGTATGAGCCAACCGGTAAGCCGGTCATGTTCAACACCTCTGTGGCCAGCAGATTAAACAATGGTCCCTGATGCACCGGATAGATATTTCCAGTCAACGGCGTCCACTGATATGAGTTGTTCATGTAATACCAGGACGAGCCGGCACAGGCAGCAAGCCACCAGTCAACGTCAATTCCATCAAATTCTCCGGGATTCATCTGAACCGTGATGGAAAGATTACCGCCGCTGCTGATGGTAATATCATCTATAGCCCCATTGGCCCTAATCACAGGCCCTATAACCTTAAGAGGGAAGGTGACGGCATCATCAATAAGCGGCGGGTCATAGACCTCAGGCGTCTCGTTGTCATCATTCTCTCTAACAGAGGCCACGACAATCTCTTGTGCGGTCGCCGTATTATTTGAGGGATCGACAGAAACTTTGATGTAGCCTAATTTCCTTGTTTCGCCGAACTGGTACCAGACCGGGTCGGGATCGGCAAGGTCGGCGCATATGCCGCCGCCAATGCCGGCAATGATATAAGGAATACCCTCTACCATAAATCTCTGGTAATTATGCACATGACCCGCGAAATTCGCGCTGATATTATAGGTGTGATACAGGGTTTCCCATGGCTCAAGATCAGAATTAATATTGGTCCGGCCATTATCCCAGATCGGATGGTGATGGATAGTGAATGTTCCCGCCATGGTATTCTCCAACTGGTCCTCCAGCCAAGGCGCCTGACTCTGGGCAAGGGCCAGGGAAGTTTGTGGATCATCACTGCCGCTGGCACAATTGGTCGGGTCCGGGGAGTTAAGGATGACGAACCGAACGTCAGCACAGTCAAAGGAATAGTATAGCGGCATGTCATAGGCCCAATGATATTGATCGGCGGCGGTAGGCGGATTGGTCTCGCCGTTGGGATTATGATATTCATGGTTTCCGATGACAGGAAAGATGGCGAATTTTGACAGCATCCCGTCGGCAACCTGGAAATATGTGGTCCATAACGGCTCGTAATCAAACCCCGCATCGTCCCCGCCGTGGAGGATAAAAAGCACATTGGTCTCCTTTGCCACGGCATCCGCCACGTATTTGAACCGTTGCCATTCGGTATAATTATGGCCTTCCTGCGAATCGCTGATCACAACAAAGGTAAACGGACCATTGACCGGCATTGTCCGGAACATGCGATTACTGAATGCGTTCTCATTTCCTGAAGGTATCACCCTGTAGATATACGACGTATCCGGATCCAGTCCGGCAAGCTGGACATGTTGATGTTGATCATTTGTCTGGGATGCGATCGTATTATTAAAGTTTTGATGCTGGTTATAATAATCCAAAGTGGCATAGTTCACTGATCCCACCCCGTTGCTTTCCCCGCGCCAGTTGATGACCGCGGAATTTGTCGTGGTTTTTGTCACCCACGGAGACCAATAATCACCCGACGCTTCCGCAATGGCCGGAACGGCACAGAAGATGCACAAAAAGACCGCTGCCTGCAAATACCGGCGGACTTGAAGAAATGTTTTCATGGATAAGACCATAGCGGAAGAAAGTCGAAGAATCAAGTTCAACATTGATCACGGGCGGCTGCCAGCCACCTCCGGTGATCCTATCCATTGCTGGGCAATCCCGACACCTTTATCGGAAAGACGGTATATCTTTCGCCGGCCGATTTTCGTGCGGTCAGCGCATTCGATAACATCATGAGTCTCAAGTCCTTTTAATGCTCGTGTGATTGAACGCAACCCAAAGGCACGTTGGCCGCTAATCGCTCGCCTGATTTCTTCTGCTGTCATACCCAGATGTTTTTGGCATGACCGGCTTAATTCCCTGATGATCAGCCTGCGGACTTTTGCCCGAACAACGAAAGAATATGCCTTCCAATCGACATCGGCAGGCAGATGAGTAGTAATGCCGGATAATGACGTAATTTCTCTCCCGAATTCTGTCCAGAAAAACAGGCTGCCTTTCATTTTTGCGGGAGTCAGGCAATAAACCAGGCCTTTTTCCATAAATCGCCGTAATAAGGAACAAATATCCCTAAGCTGGATTCTCGAATTGATCTGCCTTGCATCGTGCCAGATTTCACCGGCAGTCATTGGTTTGATTAAAACCCTGGCAATAACACACCGTTGGCGTCCCCTGGAAATCCATTTAAGAACACCCTCTTTTTGCATACAAGGGAAAGTTCATCGTATGCATAAAAACTTAGAGGACATTTTGTACGAAAAATATTAAAAAGGAACTCCCCGTTTGATATTTAAAAATCCCCACAGGAGCAATTCCAACATAAACTACAGCGGCATTCTTAAAACCTGATACCATGACAATCTGTGTGATTATAGTTACAAAGGCAGATGTGTATAGACAATTTAAGGAAATTGCGATAATAATAATAAAGTGTCAGTTGAACTCAACTGATAAGGCTACACAGACGGACTGGAGAATCGTGGCATGTGCATGGCTACTCGAAAACGACCTTATGACGATAAAACAATATAGGAAGGTATCAACCCTGTTTCCCAATATTTTATTCTCGTAATGATATTGCCGTTACAGCAAAGGCCAGATGAAGCTATTTTTTTGGGGGCAAGTAAGCGATGTTAGAAATAGAAGAAAGCAAAGAATATGTGACGGTCGCGCTCATCATCCATGGTGAGCCCCCAAAAATAAAAGAAACAGAGAGATCGTTACGAGATCAGACCTATAAGCATATTCATATAATTTGTTTAGATGACGGAACATCCCCTAACGCAATAAAATACCTTAAGTCGCAAAGAGATTTGAAGATTTATGATATGCCTAAACATTGCAATATTTCACATGCAAAAAATTTTGCCTTGAAATATTCAGAAGATAAATTTGTTTTTTTACTGGACGACCACATAATCTTAGGAAATAACTCGGTTGAAGAGGGTATGAAAATATTTTCTCAATTTTCATATATAATTGGAGTCTGTGGACATTATAGAAGTGCTGCCCTAAATGATTACAACCTACTTCGTGATATTAAGAGAGAGACAATCTACGATAAAAACGATAAGGAAAGATTTATTACTTTAGATAACTTTACAACCTTTTCTACAGGTATTGCTATAATAAAAAAAGATGCTTTTCTAAATCTTGTTTTTCCAGAAGAATTATTTCCAACCAATTTTGGAGGAGAAGATGTCCCGGCTCTGATTACCACATTAAATCAAGGAAAAATATTTTATTATACCCCGAAAATGAGAGGAGTCCATGAGCATAACCTTAATCTCATGGATTTTATAAAGAAAATGGAGGTTGAAATTAGAGGTAGATTTAGCCTCCTATATTGGGCAAGCAATAATCCGGGGATCAAAATTCCTTATTTATATGGTTTCTTAAGCTTTCCTTATTTTTTTATTATATCTTTAATAACATGTATCCCGCTATCTTTCATTAATAAATATGTCTTCTTCATTCCCCTTTCTGCGGTTCTTACCGAAATATTTCTAAGCCTAAAGACTTTCAGTTCATCTGTTAATGTGCCTTGGATATACAAATTAAAAGCATCTATATTTATCTTATCTAGCGATCTCCTGAGTGTTATATGTTTCATACAATATTTATTTTCATCATATAAGCGGCCCTATAAAACGCTGGGAATAAAGCGATTCGTAATTATCAATAGGATATTTTTTAGATGGGAATTAAAAAAATACGGAATTATCAAATGAACCGAAAGATATCTTCTTCTATATTGAAAGCGCATCTCTTGTCTGAAGGGGTCGAGTTTAACTGGGATTTGTTTAGAGGGATTAAAAAAGATTATTATGAAAACCAATTTGTTTATAATCAGACAAGTCAAGGAATTAAAAGAGAATTTAAAATCCCTCAAGTACTGTGTTTGGAAAATAAAGTCATTTCATCTATATTGCGAAGAGAAAGATCTCCTTGGACACTAACGCGAACAGGAGACATTATTGAAATATGTTGCAAGGGAAAGATTGTTTCTTTTTCAAATCTACCGGAAAAACCCCCTTATTTTGGCAAAATACTTTCTGATGGAACCAGATCCGAAAATGTTATTGCAGTTGCTGGGGAACAAATACCTGGATTTTTTATTTACCCTTTTTGTTATTATTTTGATGCTGGTGTCCCATGTAAATTTTGTTCGCTGAAGGGCACAAGAAGTACCTTGGGAAAAAATCTTGTTTCTGAATTCACGGGGAAACAAATTAGAGAAGCAACGATCCTGTTTCAGAATACCCCTTGGAAAGAAATCCCCATAATTTCTATTACCACGGGTACTTTTGAGGATTGCGATGTTGGAGCAGCGTATACTTCAAAATTAGTCAGACAGGTTTATGACTCGTTAAATCCGAAAATACCCATACATCTCTTAACTATGCCACCTAAGGATACAGGACTTATCAATAAATATAAAGAAGCAGGAGTAACTAGTATTGCATTTAATCTAGAGGTTTTTACTCCGAATTTATTCTCCTCAATTTGTCCAGGGAAGGAAATATTTTATGGCTATAAAAAATTATTAAGATCCTTTGGTGCTGCAAGAAAAGTTTTTGGAGATTACAAAGTGTTTTGTGGTTTCGTGTGGGGATTAGAACCGTTAGAAAGCACGATTAAAGGTTATAAGTATTTCTTAGATAGGGGAGTCTCTATCTCTTCAAACGTATTTCATTCAGACGCTAAATCTCTTTATATGAACCGTCCACATCCTTCTGTTACAACAATACTTGACCTCTGCGAGGCACAAACACGACTCTACGATGAATATCCCCTCGCAAGGCCTATCTTTCCAGTAAGCATGAGAAATACTATGGACTTTGAAGTATTTAGAGGAGATTTCAAATGAGAGTATACGTAGATTGTGTTGGATGTGAACAAAGAAAGATTGATGCGCAAAGGATTATTAATTATCTTAAAATTAACAAGATAGAAGTTTCGGACTCTCCAATAAATTGTGATTTTGCGGTTTTGGTCACATGTGGTGTTGACAGAGCAAGTCAGAGAGCCTCTCTTTTAAAATTGAGAAAATTATTATCAGACGTAAATACTAAAGTAATTGTCGGCGGTTGTCTTCCTTCTTTAATTCCGCAACTCTCTAGTGATCCCAGAATCTATGCTTCAGTCAGATTACATGGTCATATTGTATTAGATAAAATATTCAAATGTAAAACCCCCATAATAGAAGTTCCAAGACCAAATAGAACTACTTTTGACAAAATTGATGATGTAACTAACACTCTAATATCACCTAGGCAAGAATACGAGCGTGCTAAAAGTGGTTTTAAAATTGTTATAAATGATGGCTGTTTATTATCTTGCTCGTATTGTTCAATTAGGAAGGCAACCGGAAGTTTAAAAAGCAGCCCACTAGAAGAAATAATTAAACAATCAGAACGTGCGAATGCATCCGGCGAGTCAACCATCATGTTAATGGGGGGAGATACAGGCGCGTATGGAAGAGATATAGGATTGAGATTTCATGATTTATTGATGAGGCTCCTTGATGTTGAAGGATCTTCTCAGCTTTTCATTCATGATTTTAATATCAACTGGTTAATTGAAGAGGTAGACCGATATTTAGATTTATTTAGAAGAGGCGAGCAATTAAAAATAGTTAGAGGGATTACCTTTCCTATACAGTCAGGAAGCGACAGGATCTTAAAAATGATGAAGAGACCATATTGTTCTGCCGATTCAATAGGAACAATTAAACAGATTAGAGAAATATCCCCCTCATTATTAATAGGCACACATATAATAGTAGGTTTCCCCACAGAATCTATTCGAGATTTTAGAAAAACAATACGTTTACTCAAAGAATGTCAATTCGATTTTGTTTCTTGCTTTATTTATTCAGATAATCCCGGGACAGATTCGTATAGAATACAAAAAAAGGTTCCTCAAAAAATAGCAACAGATAGGGCAAGAGAATTGACCGAGCTGTTAGGAAATAAAATTAAAATTTACGGAGTTTAAAAATGCCTATATTAGGATTCATAAATAGATTTGATAGTATAGTTGGAACTAGTAATATAGAACATATGTCATTTCATCTAGAAACGAGAATTAGCGGAGATGTTAAAAATGATTTTGTTTCTGGGATAGATTGTGTTGTTGCTCAAAATAAAATCAAGGAAGTATTGGCTGAAATGGAAGGAAAATATTTAGATGATATAGTTGGAAGAGCCACATTGGAAAACATAGCTTTGTATGTATTATTCAAATTAAGAAAATCTATAGGATGTTCCTCCATACGATTATCGGAAGGGGCCCGATATGTGGAACTATCAAAAACTGATCTACCCCAGGATTACAGCCTAAAGTTGCTTTTCAAGATAGGGGCCAGTAAACTTGTGAAAAAGTTATATCAAGAAGCATACATAATATTTTCCAACATTTTGCAATCAAACCCGAAACTTGCAGAAGCTTATAATTGTCGAGGAAGATGTTTGAAATTCATGAACAGAACCGATCTTGCGCTCGAAGATTTCTCTTTGGCTATAGAAATAAAGCCAAATTTTGGAGAGGCATATAGAAACAGAGGTAATGCAAAATATTGCCTAGGCAGAGGCTCCGACATGCTTGCTGATTATGATAAGGCTGTTGAACTTATGCCAGATTCCGCTTTAGCAATAAACAACAGAGGTTTTGCTTTGCAAAAATTGGGAGACTACAAAAGAGCATTAGCAGATCACATGAGAGCAATTGCCATAGACCCTTTATATAGTGAGGCTTTTTTAGATCTTGCAGAAGCCCTTCAATTTATTGGGGAGACAAAATTGGCAGAAGCACATAGAGCTAAAGGGAAGGAATTAATTGCTAAAGAAAATCCCTTTGATGCTGAGTGGAGAAAGATAGTGTATCCGAAATAGTTTTTATCTATAAAATTTTCTTATCACTTTATATACGAATTCCCATGTTGGACAATTAATTGTGAATGGAAAAGAAGGGGCATCTGTATGCGAATAAAGAAAAATGGTTCCTGAATATTTCCCTGATATGTAGTTTGCAACTCCAATGCTATCATCGATTGTTTCTAAAATATGCGGAAGAGATTGTAAAATTTTTGCTTTCCACTCATTATTGTCTATTTTTTTGCTTTTATAAAAATATCATCTTCAGGTCGCATAATAACTGGTCTTTTAGGAAAACCATGTTTCTCAAGCCACCGAATTGTAATATCATGAAATCTATCGGGTCTCTCTGTTAAATACCCTGATATTGGAACAATCGAGTCTATCTTTAAAACGTATTCAATTGCCCCCTCGATGGGATGACAAAATGGGATGTGTACTCCCTTGTTAAAAATTTTATCTTGCTCTTTTGCGATAGTTGGCGTTTGCCAAGAAGGAACTTTCTCTGGATATCTATACTTCATAACAATCTTTTCTGGGGACAGTTTTTCCGCATTTCCGTATTTCTCATTGAACAAGCGAGCAATATAAAGATTTGTCGCACAGATAGTATCATCTATGTCCAAAAATATTCCGGGGACTGATTTTACTTTTATCTGCCTTACTTGTTCTATAATTAGTTCTTCCATTAATTATATCCTTGATTTCTTTTACAATTTTCTCTTCGGATTTATCGTTTGTATCGACGACTTGTCCAAAATCCTTTTGGGAAACAAGGGCATAAACTTTTTTAACAGCTTCCTCTGGCATTGTTCCGAATCTGCTTTCATTTCTTTCAAAACAAACATCTAATGGCGCCTTAAGAGTAAATACAAAATATTTATAAGGCAAATTTAGCAATAAGTGTTTCAAATGGCCTTCCCTATAAAAGCAACCATCAAAAATTACAATATTTCCCATTTTTAGATTTTTATTAGCTTCTTCTAATATCATATTGTTAGCTTTTATAAAATTCTCTGTGGAAATTCCATCCCCTTCGATAATATCTAGATTGTGTTCACTCATAACCTTATCAAAAGAAATATAATTCGCCTCCAACTCTTTTTCCAGTTTTTTCGCTATACTTGACTTGCCTACGCCGGCTGCCCCCCTAATAATGATATAAAACATGAGTCTTTGTAATCAAGTATCTTTTTATATTTTATGTTTTTTGCCAGGTCTATATTGCGTTTTTTCATGTAGAGCATTCTGTTGATTATCATGCGCAATGGATGGTAAGCGGCATTTATATAATTTGCCATTGATCCTGACCTCTCGGAATGTACTTCCATTGCATAGGATGGCGCGGATGTTAAGAAATCGCGGGAGTTACACTGCAGTATAATTCCGCTTCGGTCGCAAAGGCATCTTGATATGAAACTGCTCTTTAATCAGGCCGAGCCCTCTGCTGGTCAGCCAATCTTCGTATTCTCCAGCCAAACGTAATAAATCACCATGATAATGCCATGCCGGCTTGAGCAGGTTAAGGGCTGCTTGAACTGTCTTATCGTTGAATGTATCGCGGCAGAGCTGGCATGACGCTGCTGTGCCATGCAATAAAATATCATGTTCAATTACACTGCAGATAGCCTTAAGACTATCCCGAAGAGTAACCGGCGACCGGCACCGCCAATAACTTTCTGTTCTGCGGATATTATTGACAAAGTATTGTGTGCACGCGCATATTATGCCCTTATCCTGCATCTGCTGTAAAAGACCGGATTGCGCAGAAAGTGCATTTTCCATCATGTGTCGAGTATTTTCTCCCGGGCCTAAAATACGAATATCTGCCTCGGCATAACGTTGCTTGGCTTTGAGCCGGACAATCGGAATGGCAACAACCCCGCCGAAACTTAACAAACTTGTCAATACCGGCAAACTCATCAACATAGCAAGCCTCCTTTCAGGAATGGGCAAAAGGCTCTGGCTTAGGAAAATAATCGCCTCGCCAACCATACGGTGTGGATCCACCGGCAAACTCAACTGAAAACGATCTTCCTTTGTTTTCTGGATTAGGGCTTGTAATTCTAATTGCAACTGTGGCCATAAATCCCAGCATGTCTGCCACGACAATGGTGTTACGCGCCAAATTGTGCTGTGGTGATGTCGCCAAACTGTAGCGTGGGAAAAAGGTGCATGTGACAAGTTGCGGCGTGGCAGTTGCGTGAGGATGTCTGGCGGCAAGAGATATCGGCATGGCAGAGCTGATTGCATAATAGTTCAAGCCGGTGTTGCGATTTTATCATGGGCGGAAGGGACAAGACGGAGTGCGGGTCGGACATGCTCCGGAGTGATGGAATTGGCTTTACATCGTGCGGCCTCGATCCAAGCCATGCGAGCCAG
>Ga0074199_1000531_pt1 | contig 56638 bp, 71 predicted proteins | sample EPASupsiteSAE347_FD_64528 | JGI IMG/M metagenome (GOLD analysis project Ga0074199, IMG submission 64528) | Bioremediated contaminated groundwater from EPA Superfund site, New Mexico - Sample SAE3-47 | ecosystem: Environmental > Aquatic > Deep subsurface > Groundwater > Contaminated ... | reverse complement strand
CATCCAGTTTAATCCTCTTTCAAAACCGAAGATATATCATTCACTTTACAACCTGAATGCATAGAGTATGTGCTTCTGAAGAGCCGGATGAAGGAAATCTTCACGTCCGGTTCTGTGAGGGGGGCTCATAGCAACCTTGGGGCTATTACCTCAACAAAAGGTGGACTATGAGCTCTACTCGACATGCACACGGATTTCGTATCCGTGAAAATCCGTCTAATCCGTGTCATCCGTGTTCTACGTCGTGGTTTTTCATGCCAGTTCGCAAAAAACACTAAGCTGGGCGGTCTTTGCGCCCTTTGCGTTCTCTGCGGTGATGGTGCCCCGGCAACTGCCTTGCGCCGCGCAGTGCATCTGCGTTCATCCGCGTTCATCTGCGGTTGATTTTGGATTAACAACCCGCACCCTCGCCGCGCTCCGCGATGCCCTCCTCCCGAAGCTGATGTCGGGCGAGATTCGGGTGAAAGCAGAGCAAAATAGCCAAACTATTTAATAATAAGGTTAAAATAACATTACAATAAAGATGGAGGTAAATATGAGATCATTCCTTGTATCTATTCAAAAGGAAGACAAATTCTTTGTTGCGCGATGCCCTGAGCTTGGCGTAACCTCTCAGGGGGAAACTCTTGAAGAAGCGCAGTCTAACATCAAAGAAGCCATAGAGCTTTACATCGAAAGTTTCGGCACAGAAGACCTGCCACGTGAGGTATCCAAACCTTTCTGGACTACAGTTGAAGTTGTTTATGCCTAAACTGCCCGTTATTTCAGGCAAAGAGCTTGTCGCCGCGCTGAAAAAAGCCGGATTTGTTGAAGTTAGGCAAAGGGGCAGCCATGTTTCTATGCAAAAGGTTACTCCTGACATGACCTATAAAACCGTTGTTCCAATGCACAGAGAACTTGCAAAAGGGACGCTTCTTGATATTCTCCAGCAAACCGGACTGAGTAGAGAAGATCTACTCAAACTGATTAAGTGATAAACAGCGAATCTTTTGTGATGCCCCCTCCCGAAGCTGATGTCGGGCGAGGTTCGGGTGGGCGTAAATCGCTAATGGATATGGATTTTGTATCCGTGAAAATCCGTTCGATCCGTGGCATCCGTGTTCTGTGCTGTGTTTTTCCAATAACAGTTCGTAAAAATCGGTAGTACCTACTATCAAAATTCGGGTTATTCCTCCAGCATTCTTTTGTACAGTTCTTCCCCCATCCAGAAACTCTGCTCTTGAAGAATTGGATTTTTTCTGGAATACCCTATGGTAAATGATAAATGGACACCAATACCATAAGTATATTATAACAAAACGTAAATAGATATTTATGCCTACCTCGCTATGATCGAATCTTAAAATGCATATCTCCCAAATGAGGATGCATACGAAGTGGGAAAGAGATAAGGCGGGAGAGAGGGGGCTAAAGAAAGTTAACAAAAAGGAGTGAATTAAAATGGGTTATCAAGTAGAAGGAAAACTGTTAGAAGTCTGTAAGTGGCAGGGGTGTACCCTTAGACTGCGCCGCGTACAAGGCCGTCTTGCAAGGATGTTCACAAGCCTGAAGGAGGGATGATGCCACTCTATCTCTCGAAATTCAGTTACACGCCGGAGACTTGGGCAAGGCTGATCGACAACCCGGAGGACCGCCGCAAGGCCGCGCAGACCTACATCGAATCGGTCGGCGGGAAGTTGCACGGGTTCTGGTACGCCTTCGGTAGCTACGACGGCTACAACCTTTGGGAGGCTCCGGACAACGTCTCGATGGCAGCCGTCGCGCTCGCCATCACCGGAGGCGGTGCGCTGAGCTCGTTCGAGACGACGGTGCTATTGACGGTCGACGAGACGCTCGAGGCGCTTCGAAAGGCGGAGACCGTCCAGTACCGCGCTCCGGGAGCCCAGTAGCCGCGAATCCGAGAGCGCGTCAAAATCAATCCCTGATGCTGGCGGTAGCCAGCCATTTATCAGAGAGTCATCTGGGGGCGATACCCCAGCGCAGCCCCATGAGGAATAGGAGGCTGACGCAAGGAGATTATAAAATGATAAAGAATATATGTTGCGTCAGCACCGGTCAAACGCGGTCTGCTTGAATATATCCATCCATCGGTCATATCCAAAAAAGAGATAGGTTTTTAAGTCAAATGGCTAATTTGACGGCTTCCGCACCCTCACCGCGCTCTGCGATGTCCTCCTTCCGAAGCTGATGTCGGGCGAGGTCAGGGTGAAAGCAGAATAATTACAGACGTGGTATAGGTGAAAAGCTAAGTAAGGAATACACTTATTAATAATTAAAGCATAATTTTTGAAATAGGTAACCATGGACACAGTAAAAGATTCAATAATCCAAATGATCCACAGAATGCCGGATACTGCTTCAGTGCAGGATATCATGGCTGAACTGTATTTCAGGCAGAAAGTGGATGCTGGCTTGGCGGCGCTTGATAATAATAAAGGGATAGAGCACAGCGCAGTTAATGAAAGATTGAAGAAATGGTTAGAATAATCTGGTCACCGGATGCCGCCGCTGATCTTGAAGCGATATGCGAATACATATCAAAAGACTCAGAGTATTATGCACGGGTGTTCGCGCAGGGTGTTATTAATGCAGTTGAAAGACTGCCGATATTCCCTGAATCCGGCAGGATTGTACCAGAGTACAATCAAAAAGATTTACGTGAACTAATTTTTCAAAATTACCGGATAGTGTACCGGATTAAATCAGATGCCGTAGAAATAGTTACCATCACGCACGGGGCAAGATTGCTGGAAGGATGACACAATCCCGCACCCTCGCCGCGCTCCGCGACGCTCCTCCCGAAGCTGATGTCTGGCGAGATTAGAGTAAAGGTAGAAAAGTATATTTAGTATAAATAGTATAATTTTAGTCCATGACCACCACTACGATCAAAGTCTCTAATGAAACAAAGCAGCTTCTTGATATACTCCAGGCTAAGATGACTCTGACTTTCCGCAAGAAAAAGACACTTACCGAGCTGGTTGATACAATAACCCGATTTGCTTTGCGGCATGAAAATGAGCTTCTCGAAGCAGAAAAATTACCTCCGCTTGAAAAAGACCCTGCAATGAAGCCGCCTATCGACTGGGGAGTTAAAACAGATGCCAGCAAAGTGGACGAGTATATCTACAAAGAGGATTGAAAATGTCTGTGTTCGCTGATACAGGGGCATTTTTAGCATACAGGAATAAAAAGGATAAGTACCACGGGATTGCACTCAAACAATTTAGAGATGTACTGAAAGGGAAATATGGACAGATATACACCTCAGATTATATCTATGACGAGGCTCTCACTCTTGCTCTTGCCAGGACAAATAATATAGATGTGGCGATGGATATAGCGGATGTGATCCTGTCTCCGAGGATCAAAATGGTTTTTGTTGATGCAGAGCTTTTAGAAAGATCCACAAAGACATTCAAAAAGTATTCCAGCAGGAATTTGAGTTATACTGATGCTGTATCTATTGAAATCATGAACGAGTTCAATATAGAGAAATACCTTGGTTTTGATGCTCATTTTAACGGAATTGTCGAACAAGTTCCACAGTGTAACTACGGTTGATTGCGAAAAAAGAGGTAATTGCACGTCAAAATTCACAGAATCGGAATTTGAAGATGTCACAGAGGGCGAGGAAGTAGAGAAGAAAGAAAAGCTGAAAAGCAAATGGGCAAGGCTTGAAGCCATAGTCGGGAGCGAAAAACGCATAAAACTCATAGCCAAGGACATTGTTGATCATTTTGAGAAGCGGCTTGAAGTTCTTGAAGGAAAGGGCATGATAGTCTGTATGAGCAGGCGCATCTGTATTGAACTTCACAATGAGATTGTTAAATTGAGACCGGACTGGTATCATTACGATGACGACAAAGGATTTGTTAAGGTTATCATGACCGGTTCTGCAAGTGATGATGTAAGCTGGCAAGAGCATATCAGAACCAGGCCCCGGCGCAGAGCCCTTGGAGACCGCATGAAAGACTCTATCGCCCCTCTTAAAATTGCTATCGTGCGGGATATGTGGCTGACAGGATTTGATGCGCCCAGTCTGCATACGATGTATATAGACAAACCAATGCGCAGCCATGGATTGATGCAGGCAATCGCAGGGGTGAACCGCGTTTTCAAAGATAAGAAAGGAGGACTCGTTGTTGATTATCTGGGAATAGCAGATGAGTTGAAGAAGGCATTATCCGATTATACCGAAAGCGGTGGCAGGGGTAAAACTGTATTTAATAAAGAAGAAGCAGTTTCATTAATGCTTGAAAAATATGAAATTGTAGCAGAATTGTACCGTGGATTTGATTATAAAAGATTCTTCACGGCGCCGCCGAGGGAAAAGATGTCTATTATTCCGGCGGCTATGGAGCATATAATAAAGCAGGAGAATGGTAAAGAGAGATATCTGGAGTATGTAACCAGGTTATCCCAGGCATTCGCACTTGCTGTGCCGCACGAGGAAGCTTTAAAGATTAGAGATGATGCCGGATTTTTCCAGGCAGTAAGATCCGGTCTTGCTAAAACCACAGTAACAGCAGGTAAAACACAGGAAGATCTGGATTCGGCTATCAGGCAGATTATATCCAGGGCTATTGTATCAGACAAAGTGATAGATATCTTTGATGCTGTTGGATTGAAAAAGCCCGACATCTCAATATTATCCGATGAATTTTTAGCAGACGTTAAAAGAATGCCCCATAGGAATCTTGCATTTGAATTGCTCAGGAAGCTTCTGAATGATGAAATAAAAACAAGATCAAAAAAGAATCTGGTTCAGGGCAAGTCTTTTGCAGAAATGCTGAATTGTGAGCCTTACAAAAATCTCTAATAATCTCCTCCAATTATTTAAAAGTCACATATTTCCAAGTTGATAATTGTCATGCACAGCCAAATATTACGCCCTTATTTTTGATTAATTCTATCGCGTTGAAAATATTACTGAATTCATATTATTGTATGATCTAAGAACTCATACTAAAAAATCTTATCATCTTCCGCCCCTCACCACCGCCCCCATTGCCACCGCCTGCTCCATCCATACCATGTCCTTCATCACCAGCACGACCTTATCCCTGAGGAGATGGTTCTCAACCGAGTTCTTGAGCAGCTCGCCGTACTTCCGGTACCTGCTGATCTCCACAGTGAACGGTGCAGGGTCTTCGATCAGAACAGGGTCATAGCCATTCATATCCAGGAGCTTCATCACCCTGTTCCTCTCTTCGACTGTAGCCATCCTGAACCTGTAACCCGGCTTCTCATAGTAAGGCTCAAGCTCCCTGAACAGCTCGGTGTCATCGAAGAAGTGCTTGAAATAGTATGCGCTGCCCAGCTTGAAGATGTTGATGCGGGGGCGCTTTTCTGCCAAATCGAAGAGAGACATGGTCTATATTGTGATTATGAATTGACAAGAATTCTTTCCTGGCAGGAAAGCTAAGCACGGATTTCTGCAAAAAAGCCCTGCACTCTTTATGTAATGGAGAGCGTAAAGATAGAGATAATGGACGAGGAAGAAGAGTATTACTCACTGGTAAAGAACGTATTCAAAATATTAGCTCCCTTTTATGATATTATGACTGCGCCCCTCTCCAGAATAAGAGATAAGGTAGTGGATTTTACCGGTGCAAGGAATGGTGCGAAAATACTGGATGTCGGGACAGGAACAGGAAAGCAAGCCTTTGCGTTTGCAAAAAGAGGTTATGATGTCACCGGTATCGACTTATCAGAAGCCATGCTCAAAGTTGCCGTTAAGAAGAATAAATATGGAAATGCGAAATTTATAGTTGCTGATGCGTCACATCTGCCCTTCAAGGATAGCAGTTTTGATGTTTCCAGTGTATCTTTCGCTCTGCACGATATGATTCTTCCCATAAGAGAGAAAGCATTGAAAGAAATGGTCAGAGTTACCAGACGGGACGGAATAATCGTGGTCATCGATTACGGCCTGCCCGAAAACAGGGCTAGTAAATTCTTGATATATCACATTATTAAACTTTATGAGGGCAAATACTATATAGAATTCATAAAATCTGATTTTGAAGCATTGCTCGGAGAATCGGGAATCGAGCTAACAGAGAAACTTCCTGTATTGTTTGGAGCCGGGAGAGTCTTAAAAGGAATTGCGGTTCATTCGTAAGCAGGCATTTTGCCTGTAAAATTATAGAAAACAGAAGATTAAGAGCAATTTTTGCCTGAATACCAAATTACAATAAAACCAGTATTCAAAGTACTACTCATGTACAAATTAGACGCCAGAGGCAGGGTATGCCCGCTGCCCCTGTTCTATACCAAGAAGAAGATAGATGGGTTAAAATCAGGCGAAGAGCTTGAGGTATTAACTGACGACATCACTGCAAAAGATACTATCCCCAGATGGAGCAGGGAACACGGGCATGAGATAGTGAAGGTCGAGGAATCGGGCAATGATCTTAAAGTGGTCATAAGAAAACATTAAACCGATTTTATCCGTATTTTTGTTTTCCCCCTGGACAAAATCATTATTCAGATTTAAGACGTAGGAAATAGGGAGATGGAAGAGCTACTACCATCTCCTGCTGCATATATGTTCAAGTGCGATGTGTAATGACTTGTTTTACTTGCTTTTGTAGCTATTTAAGTATCGTAAAAGGCTGATTTTGCTTTGAATCTCCATATTACGAAATCAAAGAGGAAAAATCTGCCTGATTTAACCGGTTTTTGGAACGAACCGGACAACCATTGCTGATTTCTCTAACATTATATAGATTCTGAGAAGAGACTGCTCAAAGAGAGGAAACAATGATAAAAATATTAACAATACTTGTTCTTATATCCGTATTAGCAATTCCTGCAATGGCTGCTAATGTTACTAAAGTAGAAGTTCATGGCGTAGTTTTTGATGAAAAATCAAGTGCCTATAATACCACATTGCTGTGGGATGCCCAGAATTTCACTGGCTTCTGGTATGCCTCTGGCGGAGGAAAATCAAGCGAAACTCTCAGGATAGACCAGCCTGCATCCAGCTTAACAGCAAACAGCAGGGAAATCAAGAAAGATAAACTCCTGTATAACACCTCGCGTACAGATCAGAAATACGTGGTCTTCAGTGAAAAAGGCAAACAGGTAGAGAACGGTCTTGAGTATAACAGCACGACCCGAGCATTCACAAAGAATACAAAAGGCAGCTACTATGCACGGCTTGGATGGTTCGGGGACCAGTACGTAGCTGTAAATGGTAAAGCAAATAAGTTAGCCAGGCTGGTAAAGGAACAGAAAAAAGACGAGAAGCAGACGTTAAAACTCGGCGCGAGCTGGAGCCTTGGGGAAGGCTACAACCTTACTGTAGAAGCTCTCGATACAAAAACATCTCCGAGGCAGGCATGGCTTTCTTTATCGAGGAACAGTACAACACTGGATAACAAAGTAGTTAACGAGGGCGAGGTTTATACATACATCGAGAAGAGCCTGGGCGGTGAATCCAACGTCCCTGTATTCGCTACCTATGTTGAGAGCATATTCACAGGCGCAGAGGGCACATCTACCTTTGTCCAGCTCAGGTACACATGGCTGATTTCCAATAATGTGCTTGAAATAAAGAGCGGGGACAAGTTCGGCGTATTCGAGGTAAAGGAAGCGAATGAAGACTACCTGCTCCTCTATAATAAGGACACTCCGATAAATCTGAATCAGAATACAGTTGTCGATCTGTACAAAGATCTAAAATTCAGGGTAGCGGATAGCTCTACTGCGCTTCGGTTCTATCCTATCGTTGAAAAGGCATCGCCAGGAAAATATGAGGTCAGGGGAGGAGCATACGACCAGAGCAAATACAAAGTTCTCATCTGGGACGCCCAGAGATTTCCGGGGTTCTGGTATGCCCTTGCCGGGGGAAAATCGAGTGAAAATCTTGCTATTGACCAGCCTGCATCAAGCCTGACAAATACAAGCAGGACCATCGAGAAAGAAAAGCTCCTGTACCGTACCTCGCGCACAAACCAGAACTACACCGTATTCACTGAAAAAGGCAGGAAAGTAGAGAACGGTCTTGAATACAACAGCTCAACCAAGACCTTTACAAAGAAAACTACCGGGGGCTACTATGCCCGTCTGGGATGGTTCGGGGATCTATATGTGGCTGTGAACGGCAAGGCAAATAAGTTAGCAAGGCTGGTGAAGGAACAGAAGAAAGAGGAAAAGCAGGTATTAAAGCTCGGTACAGCATGGGACCTTGGGGACGGCTACAATCTTACGGTGGAAGCCCTCGATACAAAAACATCACCAAGGCAGGCATGGCTTTCTCTAATCAAAGACGCGAGAAACCTTGATAACAAAGTAGTTAATGAGGGCGAGGTTTATACGTATACCGAGAAAAGCCTGAAGGGCGAACCCGATGTTCCTGTATTCGCTACTTATATCGAGAGCATATTCACAGGTGCAGAGGGCACGGCTACCTTTGTCCAGCTCAGGTACACCTGGCTCATCTCCCAGAATGTGCTTGAAGTTAGAGCAGGAGATAAATTCGGTATATTCGAGGTAAAAGAAGCAAACGAGAACTACCTGCTTCTGTACAATAAGGGCAAGCCCATAAGTCTTGACCAGAACACGGTACAGCCTCTATATGGTGACCTGAAGTTCAAAGTGGCGGACAGCGCTACTGCGCTTCGGTTCTATCCTTTTGTAGAATATACAATACAAGAGGCATCAAAGACACAATTGAAAGTCTCGAACACCGTAACAACTGTGCCTGCCCCTGCTGTGCCAGTCTCGACATCCGTATCAACATCCTCTTCGGTGCAGGCAGCAGCGCCTGAGATACAGACAACACCGGCAATACAGGCAACAGCGTCAAAAACACCGGTGAATACAGCGGATCCGAGGCAGTGGGATTGGATATTTTTCGCAATAGCGGGTCTTGTTACTACAGGATACCTGGTGTTGAGGAGAGGTTAAGCACAAACCTCTTCTCTTGTTCAAGTTTATTCTACCTTCCTTAGCTTTCTTATTTTCTCAATTCCACCTTCAACTTTAGCAAGGCGCTCATAGAAAGTATTTGCCATGATTATCTGTGCGTCTACCAGAGGCCCAACCTCCCTGATCCAGATTGAGCGAGGATGTACTTTTACAAATTTAGCCCATCGCTCGATATGCTCGGTATGAGTCCTGTCTCTCATGATAAGCGCAGCCTGCGGATCTTTGCTTTTATCTTTGTGATTTCAGCTTCATCAAGGTCGTCCGAATAGATGATTCGCAAATGCTTTGCATCATCCATATCTTTTTCTGATCTGAGCAGTTCTTCCTTGAAAGCGATGTTCATTTCAATACTTGAAAAATATAAATCCAGCCCTGTAAGAGGCAGTTTCTTCCTCGTCTGGATTTGATAATCATCCAGTTCATCTTTAGCCAGTTTCAATTCCATTTCAGGGATAAAATGTCCTTTTCTGACATACCGCACGCTGGTCTTGTCTTTTAAATAATCATCATAAATTACTTCTGGATCTTCAGACTGTATGCATTCAAAACCTGCCGCCAAAAGGTCACTATGCATATTTATGAACGCGTCTTTCTTAATTCTTTCAATTATTATATCCACATCTTCAGTTCCCCTGCTTCTTCCATGCGCAATCGCTACAAATCCTGATACAATGACATATTTTGCATGCTTTTCTAACACATCAACAAAATCTTCTGCAAACGTATCAAGAATTGTCCGCTCTTTTATTTCTCGGCTCATCCACGTTATTCAATATATTTGCGAGGTAATATGCCTTTCCACAAGCCTGGAACTGCCAAAACACAATGAGTATGTGAACAGCTGATGTAGAATACGAATTGTGTGATAACACGGATGCGCACAGATTAAAAATGAAAGACCTCTGATTCGTGATACCCTTGCCTCGAACATTAGTTTTTCCGAATATATGCTACAACCCTTGCTGATTTCCATATTGTTATATACCCGGTTTTAAGATTCTGGTCTATGAGATTTTTTCGTGACAATGAACTCATTTTAGGGTTTATGCTCATAAACATCAGTTCCGGGATAGCTGTGGGCATGATAAATCTCATACTGCCTATCTATGCTCTCAGCCTCAACGCGACCTCGACCGAGATCGGCCTTATCAAAGGGATTTCAGGTATCGGAGACCTGCTTGTGGTACTGCCCGCAGGATTTCTGGTGGATTATTTCGGCTCAAAAAGGATGTATTCGGTAAGCGCAGTTTTCGGAGGATTGACCATTATGTCTCTGTCGCTGGCAGGTACTCCTGAGCTTCTTTTGTTAATGATGGTGTTCTACGGCATGGCAAGGACGTTCAGGACAACATCGCTGAGCGCTGCGTTCTTCAAGAACATGAACACCATCGGCGCAAGAAAAGGAGGGTGGTACAAGGGTTCGATGACCGCAGGAGCCTCGTTCATCGGACCGCTAATCGGCGGGATAGCAGCAACAGGCATGGGTTTTACAGGTTATTTCGTATTTACGAGCGTATTCCTGCTTGCGCCTCTCATGGTGATACTTACCCGCGCGAACCATAGAGATGACCCACACATTAAACTTAAAAATCCAGGCTTTACCGATGCCTCAAACCATTACAGGAGCCTCGCAAAAAACCGGGCACTTATATCAGCGACCATAATAGAGAGCCTGAACACGGCATTTTTCATAACGTTCACGACCTTTATTACCGTGATGGTCATAAGAGACCTCGGCTTATCCCCCGGCGTAGCTGCGGCGTTGATATCATTAAAAGGTGGAGCCACGATCCTTGTTGTATTTTCTTGCGGGCAGTTGCTGCGCAGGAATAACAATAACCTGTATCTGATGAGCTTCGCTGCGACTATTTTCGCCCTTCTGGTGTTGGGAATTAGTAAAGATATATCTCTTCTTGCAATAGCCTCCATAATTATTGGCATAGGCTCAGGCATGATCACCCTGATCACATTCACGCAGGTGGGGAATATCGAGGGGGAAAAGGGCAAGATAGCGGGGATCTTCTCTTTCGGTCACGGCACTGGAGCGATCTTTGGGCCGACGCTTGGGGGAATAATAGGGGACGTTTTCGGAATACAGGCGATCTTCCTGGCATTCATGCTTCCGTTCGGTGCGCTGGCTCTCTATACTTTTATGGACGGAAGAAAACGGAACTAACTCGGAAAATATTGCCGCAACGATGCGAACTCTGGAAGAAATAGGGCGATAGTTGCTGATTTCTGAACTGTGATATATGAAGAACGGATAGTAAGAACTACTATAAAAGGAGGAGAGTATGACAGAAAAAGCTATTAATAAACCAGCATTTGCTGGCGTAGATGTAGGCTCGCTGACCACTAAATCAGTGATCGTAACCAACGGCACGATAGCGGGCTTTGGTCTTATTCCAACAGGGATAAATACGGAAGAGAGCGGGCTTTCTGCCCTTCAAAAGGCATTAGAATCGGCAAAGCTCAGGCGCGACGACCTGAAATACATTGTCGCTACAGGCTATGGGAGGATCTCAGCGCCGTACGCAAATAAAACAGTAACCGAAATAACATGCCATGCCAGGGGAGCGCATTACCTGCATCCGAGCACCAGGACTATAATCGATATGGGTGGACAGGACTGCAAAGCGATCCGCCTGGACAGCGAGGGCAACGTAATAGACTTTGCCATGAACGACAAATGCGCAGCAGGCACAGGCAGGTTCCTTGAGGTGATGGCTAATGTTTTCAAAGTCAAGCTGAATGATCTCGGTCCCCTGGCTTTGAATGCGAAAGAGACCGTGCCCATGAGCAGCACATGCACGGTATTTGCCGAATCAGAAACCATCTCCCTGGTGGCAAGAGGAGAGAAGCCTGAGAACATACTTAAAGGGATACACTATGCGATTTCCAACAGGGTAGCTGGGATGTTCTCGCGCGTGGGCGTGGAGAGCGATGTTTTCTTCTCTGGCGGTGTTGCAAAGAACGTGGGGATGAAAAGCGCGCTTGAGGAAGTGCTCAAATCAAAGATACTGGTGCCATCATTTGATCCGCAGTTAGTAGGGGCGCTGGGCGCGGCAGTACTTGCGAAAAGCTACAGGGGAAAGGTGTAAAAATGGCGCTTGAGACGTTAAAAAAAATAGACGAGGCTGTAAAGAAAAGACCCGATGAGCTTGCCAGAGCAAGGAAAAACGGAGCAAAGGTAGCCGGGTGGTTCAATTACAATATTCCTGAAGAGATAATCCATGCTCTTGGACTGATCCCTATCAGGCTTGGAAAAGGAGGGGACGACAGGCTGGTTGAGATCGGCGCAAGGTATATTTCGACAAAGAACTGCGTCTTCGTAAGGGAGAGCGTGGGTCTGTTTGCAGAGAACCATGACCCGTATATTAAAAATACGGATATAGTGGCTATAGATGCTACCTGCCTGCAGATGTACCGCATGGCGGAGCTTATAAAGTATTATTTCAAGGTTAATACGGTCATCCTTGGGGTGCCAAGGAATTTCTATCTGCCTGAAGGGCAGGAGTACTTCAGAAAAGAACTGGAAGCCTTCACACAAAGGCTGGAAGAAATCTCAGGAAATAAACTTGATAAGAATAAGCTCGCTGAATCTATCAAACTTTACAACGGCATAAGAAAAGCAGTACGAGACCTGTACAGATACCAGTCTGCAACTGATGCTCCGATCAAATGGCGCGAGGTTTTTGATATAGTACACGCCGGGTATTACCTCGACAGGGAACAGTACCTTTCGTTATTGCAGGAACTGCTAAAAGAGCTGAAAGAAAAGCATGGCGCTCCGGTAACAGCACAACTGAACGGCGATGCCCGCATCCTGCTGTCTGGAAGCATAATACCCCCCGGCGATTCCAAGCTTTTGGATATTATCGAGCAGGTTGGGGGCAGAATTGTGGGTGATGACCTCTGGTCAGGTCTCAGTCCCTTCCTGAACGTGAATATTAAGGAGCCCTCTATAAAAGGCATAGCAGATGCTTATATCAACCGGATCCCTCACGCAGCACTGCCGTACCTTGACCTGAAAACGGACAGGCGGCTTAAGAACCTGAAAAAGCAGATCCATGACCAGAAGGCGCAGGGAGTGATATACCACACATTGCGTTACTGCGACCCCTTCACGTTCAAAGCTGGTGAGACGAAAGATGTGCTCAAAAAAGATGGCATACCCCTGCTTGAGATCCATACCGAGTATGCACGTTCAGATATCGAAGCAATAAGAACGAGGGCTGAGGCTTTCGTTGAGATGATTCGGAATAAACATGACAGGGAGGCAAAAGTATGAGCAATAAAGAGCAGTTCAGTTACCCGGCAGAACTTGAGCCGCAATTTGTTGAGACCGAAGACATAAATTTCAGGGATGGGACAGGCGTTCCGGCATCGCAGGTCTGGGACTTCATGACCAGGGAAGCCCCGAAGAGGTTCCCGTTCGCTTTTGACAGCAGTGCCAACCATATCGGCAGGCTTTCTGACGATGTGGAGTTCTTCGGCGGCATCAAAAGGGGCTACCTGACCCTCACTCTCAAGGACCGCTTATTAAAGGCCCATGATAAAGGTGTGCCTGTCGTCCTGATCCAGGGCGGGCAGTCCATGGACCCTTACTATGCGGCTGGCGGAATACCGCTGCGGCCCGGGTTTGTGATGCAGTGGGCAAGAACCATGGAGGAGGGATTGAATCTCAGGGAGGCTGACCTGAGAGGACTTGAAATCCTGGAATCAGGCAGGAAAAAGATAAGCATAGAAGCATGCAACCAGATCGCCGCCCACGCTGCCATCGATGATAAAGTCGTGCCTGTTGACCTGGTCGCCCCGTATCTCTGCCTGCGCTGCTCCGACATGGCGTATCTTGTCGAATCCCACCGCAGTAAAAACGGCGAGGTTCCCAGGTATCTTGTGGATTACCCTATTGAAAATGAAAATAAGGAATGGGCTGTGAGTTATCTCGCCACGATGCTGCGCACACTGGCTAAAAAGATCAGTGCCATATCAGGAAAAGAAGTTACGGATAAAGATGTCCTGGAAGAAATAAAGCTTGAGAACAAAGGGCGCCAGATTGCTCGTGATATTATCGAACTCTGGTGGTCAGCAAAGGTCCCCCCGATAAACAGTACGGATTTTTACGGCGTACCGTTCCTGGCAAACGATTTCGTGGGAGACCCGGTTGCGACCGTGGGAGTTCTGGAAGAGACAAAGAAAGAGGTAAAGGAAAGGGTCAAACATTCGGTCAAAGGCACGGGACTTGCTGACGACCCGAAGCGGCTGTTCGTATGCGGCTCATGCGTGGGTCCGAATCCCCACCACGTTGAGAAAGCAGGAGGCGTACTTGTCGGGCGCGATGATAACTGGAGCTCTGTGAGTACCGACGTAAGGGAAAGCGGAGACCCGTACGATAACCTTGCCAGGGCAATACTTTCTTTCCCCTACGAGCAGCCTACGGAGAAGAGGGCTGAGTGGACAGCCGAGCAGGTGAAGACTTCACACGCGGACGGCGTGGTGTTCATGTACAACTGGGGCTGCAATTTCCAGACTGCTGTGGCGAGGATGATGTCGGATATCATCAAAGAAAAGACAGGAGTGCCCACGACATTCATCGAGGTCGGTGAACTCGGGCGCATGGAGGCGCTGGAGCAGTCAGAGAACCGTATCGAGGCTTTTATCGAGATACTGAGGTAAATGAAAGTGTCTCAGATAAAACCAATTTTGGGGTGAGCAGGGAGCAGTAACCAATAGTGCCTGCAAAACTTAAGGATATCGAAGGAGAACCATGTCAAAGATCCTGGCAGAAAATATCACAAAAATATTCAAGATAAAGACCAACGGCAGGCAGAACGGGAACTCACAACTCCTGGCCCTTGACAACGTGAACCTGGAGATCAAAAAAGGAGAATTCCTGGCACTGGTAGGACCGAGCGGGTGCGGAAAATCAACGTTCCTTGACATCGTAGGCGGTATGACCCAGCCCAGCGGCGGGAGGATCTATATCGATGGCAAGCCCATAAACGGCCCTGCTCTGGACAGGGGAATAGTTTTCCAGGGATACGCCCTGTTCCCGTGGAGAACGGCACTTGAGAATGTGGAGTTCGGGCTGGAAGCCAAAGGAACGCCCAAGAATGAAAGAGATGTTATCGCACGAAAATATCTCTCGTTAGTGGGATTATCTGCTTTTGAGGATCACTACCCGTATGAACTGAGCGGTGGAATGAAACAGCGCGTTGCAATAGCAAGGGCGCTTGCTTATGATCCCGATGTTTTACTGATGGATGAGCCCTTCGGGGCACTGGATGCACAGACAAGGGAGATACTCCAGGTAGAGTTGCTGAGGATATGGGAGGAAACGCATAAGACGATCTTATTCGTGACCCACAGCATCGATGAGGCCGTATTTCTTGCAGACCGCATTGCGATAATGACTGCGCGGCCGGGCGTAATAAAGAATATCGTTGAGGTTGATCTTCCAAGACCGCGGCTGGATGAAGAAACAAAATCCTCGCCAGAATTTGCCAGATTGAGGCTGGATATCTGGGGGCTGGTAAAAGGCGAGGTCGCCAAAGCCCAGCAGGAAGCCGGATGCAGGCACGCAGTCCAGGGTGCATTAACTCAAAAAGCGGGTGCATAGGTCGATGGAAACGAATCTCGTAAAAGGCATTTCCTTTATAAGAGATGGCATCCAGAGGAGTTTAATAATAGTAATATTCCTTGCGCTCTGGGAAATACTGCCCGATGCAGGTATAATAGACCGCGCCTTCCTTCCCCCGGTCTCAGAGGTGGCAGTGGCGCTTATAAAAATGCTTTCTTCAGGTATGCTGGCAGAACATATATTTATAAGCATGGAGCGGGCGTTTTTAGGTTTTGTCCTTGCAGTGCTGGTGGCTATTCCGCTCGGGATACTGATGGGATGGTATAAACTGTTCGAGAGGTTTGTCGATCCTCTGATGCAGGCTTTCAGGAACACCTCAACGCTGGCATTATATCCTGTGTTCATACTCTTCCTCGGGATAGGCGAGGCTTCCAAGATAGCCATACTGTTTAAAGCTGCGCTCTGGCCCATCCTGATAAACACCATAAGCGGCGTGAAGAACGTGGACCCTCTCTTGATAAAATCCGCACGGTCAATGGCAGTCTCCAATGTTTTTATTTTCAGGAAAGTAGTGCTCCCTTCCTCCATACCGTCAATAGCCTCAGGTATCAGGCTGGGCGCATCAATATCTCTTGTCGTTCTTGTAGCCGCGGAAATGATCGGCGCCAAATCAGGGCTGGGTTTTCTCATCATAAATTCGCAGTACAACTTCATGATCCCTGAGATGTACGCCGCTATCGTTACTTTAGTCCTGCTCGGGCTTGTTCTTAATTATGCTCTTGTCTGGCTGGAGAAGAAAGCTACCGGCTGGAAAGAGGAAATAAACATCTAAGGAGGATTTTTATGAAACCGGATTTTAAAATAATTTTAGCTGCACTGGTGGTAATAATACTCGTTGCCGGGGAGGCGGGATTGTTCTCAAAAAAAGAGGCAAAGGCAAGTGTTGATACCGGCACGCCAGATAAACAAAAGGAGCTTATCACTCTCAAAACAACTGCAAACCTGGGCAGTGTGAGTATAGTTGAGATCGGCGAAGAAAAAGGCTTTTTCAAGGAGCAGGGCATCAAAATCGAACAGGCTGGCAGTACTCAGGGCGGCACGGAAGGCGTACAGGCCCTGGCGGCTGGCAGCATTGATTTTGCAAGTTCTGCATGGCCGCCCTGGATAAATGCAATAAGCAGGGGTTCCAGGCTGAAAGTCGTAGTAGCCGCTTCAGGTCAAAATGCCAGGGAAACAGGACAGATATGGATAGTGCTGGAAAATAGCAGTATTAAAACCGCTAAAGACCTGGTAGGCAAAAAAATTGCAGTGAACGTACTTGGGGCTGAGGCTGATTATGTTACAAGGGAATATTTGAGACAGAACGGGCTTTCTATTGATAAGGTCCAGCTGGTGGTGGTGCCCTGGCCGCAGCACGAACAGGTATTAAGGAGCGGGCAGGCAGATGCCGTTGTGGCGATTTCACCATATGCAAATAAAATACTGGATGGGGGAGGAGTAAGGGTACTGTTCTCAGGCTATGATGTACGGGGTGAGACCGCAGCTATCGGCTTCGGGGTACGCGAGGATCTGATAAAACAAAATCCGGAGGCTGTGAAACGGTTTGTTGCTGCCGTTGCGAAAGCTTACGACTGGTCGGCAGAGAACCCGGAAGAAGCCAGGAAGGTTGTTGCAGAGATATACAAAAAAAGAGGCGGAAATCCTGACCTGGCTAAATACTGGACACCAAAAAGGGCATGGGAGCACGGTTTTATGAAAGACGAAGATGTCCAGTGGTGGCTTGACTGGTTTGTCAGGGACGGCATTATAAAAGAGGGGCAGATCAAGCCTTCAGATGTTTATACGAACGAATTAAACCCGTATTTCAAAAAATAAAGAAGGTGAAACAATTGGCGATAGTCCCGGAATATGAACTGGATGTCAGGGGTGAAAAATGCCCTTATCCTCTTATAAGAACGCGGCAGGAAGTAGAGAAACTGCCAAGGGGCGCGGTGCTTGAAGTGATAGCCAACGACCCTGAAGCATGGCAGAATATCGATGTATGGATAACAAAATCGGGCCACGAGTTCATTGATGTTGTGATAAAGAAGGGAGTTTACCACATCTTTATCAGGAAAACATGATCGAGCAAAAGGAGCCCTGTATATGGTAAAAAAATCAATAACTTATTTTGAACAGAACGGTGCAGAGAATACGGATGAAGTTATCAACCTCGTTCGTGACAGGCTGAAAGAAGGCGACATAAAAAGCGTTGTCGTTGCAAGCACAAGCGGCAGGACAGGACTGAAATTCGCAAAACAGTTGGGTAAAAAGACAAACCTGGTAGTCGTCTCGGCCCGCCCGGGTTCAAAACAGCCTGGTGTATGGGAATTTGACCCTGAAGCCCTGAAAGAACTGGAAAACGCGGGATGTAAAGTTATCAGGCAGACCCATGCCCTTTCGGGTTTAGAGAAAAGCTTCACCAGCAAGTTATCGGGCATCTCCCACAGCGAGGTTTTAGCCGAATCCCTGAAGTCGCTTTTCTCCCCTGGTATGAAAGTGGCAGTTGAGTGTTCCATCATGGCTCTTGACGGAGGTGCCATTTCCCTGGATAAGACAATCGCAGTGGGCGGCACTGGAGCAAAAGGGAGAGGTGCGGATACTGCTGTTGTGGTGCTGCCATCCCATACGAACAATTTCTTTGATTTCCGGGTTCTGGAAATAATCGCCAAGCCCTTCAATAACAGTTTATAGGCAGATTGCCGGGAGTGATCAGCATTTCAAGCAAAGGAGCCGCCCTGTTAACCATTACCCTTGCCACCTTCTTTACGTCCGCGGCCAGGGCATTCCCGGTTCCACTGCTCCCTTTTTTTGAGGGGGAATTCGGCATCACACACTCGGTTGCGGCATGGATAGTGGCGGCATCCTCCCTGAGCCTGATGGCTTCCATTCCAATGGGTTACATTTCCGACAGGTACGGGCGGAAGTGGATAATCATCCTCGGTATGGTGCTTATATCTATTGCCACTTTTATCTCAGGCTTTAGCAGGACGGCAGGACAGTTGATCGCCTTCCAGTTCCTTCTCGGTATCGGGTCTGCGGCATTCATCCCGTCAAGCTCGGCTATAATCGGCGATATTTTCCCTCCCGCAATGCGGGCAAGGGCGATGAGCATCACGCTTATTGGCGTCTTTTCAGGGATAGCTGCGGGATTTTTGATGGGCGGTGTGCTTTTTAGCATTATCGGCTGGAGGGCTACCTTTTTTCTTTTAGCTGTTTTTATCATGGCTTTTGCGTTCGTTGTCATGAGAGTGATAGAAGAACCGGGAAAGGAGCATACGCCGGCGGGCAGTCAGTTATCAGGAGGCAGCAACACCATATACCTATGTACCTTCATCCTGGGCATGGTGGGTGAGGGAGTAAGGACGATGTCGCCCCTGTACATGGCCCAGTACCAGATAGGGAACGAGAGTATAGGCATTATCCTTGCTGCCATGACGGTTGCAAGCCTGATAATCCTTCCATTCGCAGGCTGGCTGGCAGATAAAGTGGGACGGAAGAAACCCATCATCTATGGTTTTTTGCTCTCCGCGCCCATAATTTCTTCATTCTCGCTGGTAACAAGCTCTTACCAGTTCGCCGTTGTCCTTGCTCTTCTGGGGGCTGGGGTGGGCTTGAGCTTCCCCGCAGCCTCTGCTTATGCACAGGATGCTTCCTCTAAAATAAGAGGCGCAGCCATGGGAACATATCATACAAGCAGGGTAGCAGGCATGACTGTAAGTCCGGTGCTTGGCGGGATGATAGCGGACAGGATAGGTATCGGGGCTGCGTTTAACCTGTACGCTTTTGCAGCGCTGGCAGGGGCTTTTATTACGTTTACTCTATTGAAAGAAAACAGGCAGTCCCAGGAGTCGATATAAAATGAGCAACGTCAAATCAGATAACCAGTTACTGGCAGAAAGATATGACCAGGTAAGCGAAGGTCAGTTCAAGAACGGGTTAATGCTTATTGAAAAACTCGAAGTTGAACCCGGGGATACCGTCTTGGACGTTGGCTGCGGCACTGGCCGCCTCACGCTGCATGTTGCCGGTATGGTCGGTCCCGGAGGAAGGGTTGTGGGTATCGACCCCTCGGTGCAGCGTATTGGGGTTGCGCAGAGGAAAGTCGGGGATATGCCCATACCTAATGTAAGCTTCGAGACAGGCAGCAGCAACGACCTGTATCGTTTTGAAGACGACAGCTTTGATATTGTATATCTCAACATAGTCCTCCACTGGATTCTGGAAAAAGAAGATGCTCTTGCCCAGATATACCGTGTGCTTAAACCTGGGGGAAGGCTCGGGATAACTACGGGGAACAAGGATAAGCCATATACTGTGAAATCGATAATCGATGAAGTACTGCGGCGCCCCCGCTATGCAGGAGCTGTGGATGCCGGGAAACAGGCAAGTAGTCCCGTGAATATGGACGAGATGAAGGCGTTGCTTGAGGGTGCAGGCTTTAAGATAATTGAATTAGAATGCAAAAAAGACCCGCGGTATTTTGAGAACCCCCGTAAGTGCATCGAATACGTGGAAGCCAGCTTGTTCGGTAACTTTTTAAGCAACGTACCTGAAAATCTTCGGGAATCAGTAAAATCAGACGTTATGGCAGAGCTTGAAAAGAAAAGGACGCCGAAGGGAATCGAGGACGTGTATAATACGATTTCTGCTGTGGCCCGGAAATGATCGCATAGACTGGTTGCAAAAACTGATATGGGAAACAGGCTGAAATTTTTAATATCAGAAGCCTCAGGCGCCGTTGGTGACCTCGGGACATTCCTTCCCTTAGTTATCGGCGCAATGACCATCAACAACCTGTCTTCAACCGGAGTATTCACACTGTTCGGGCTGTTCTATGTATTTTCCGGCATGTTATACCGTATGCCTATGGCAGTCCAGCCTATGAAAGCAGCCTCTGCATATGCGCTTTCATATCAGTTAACTCCAGGTGAAACAGCAGCAGCATCAGTTGTCATTGGAGTTGTATTGCTTGTACTGTGGGCAACAGGTGCAGTTCAATGGCTGGTCAAGTATACACCAGGAAGTGTATCAATAGGAATTCAGGCAGGTATCGGGGTATCTCTTGCTGTACTGGGACTCAAATTAATTATACAGCAGCCGCTGGCAGGACTGGTTTTATTAGCCGTCATGTTTGTGCTTTTCCGAAAAAACCTCCCGGCTGCGCTCATTGCCCTGATTATCGGCATTCTGCTTGGATACACAACCGGTCTGACCAGCAAGCTTCCTGCCATGGTTTTTGGATTTTATCTGCCGGAATTCGACCTGCCTGGAATTAGCGATTTATTCAGTGCTGCCACTTTGACCATGGTTTTGATACAGATACCATTCACCCTGACCAATGCTGTTATAGCCACATCTTCACTTTCAGGCAAACTCTACCCGTACCACCAGAGAGTAACTGCCGGGAATCTCTCCCTGACCATGGCTGCTGCCAACCTGTTCTCAGGCACTTTTGGCGGCATGCCCATGTGCCACGGCAGCGGGGGAGTTGCAGCACATTACAAATTCGGCGCAAGGACAGCAATAGCACCGGTGATGCTTGGAACTCTCTTTATTTTTATGGGAATATTCCTTGGCGAGAGCGGACTGGAACTGCTCAGGATTTTACCTGCCGCAGTACTCGGTTGTTTGTTATTCTACAGCGGGGTTGAGCTTACGGGTACTTTCAAAGATGCGAAAAAAGAAGAAATGAAAGTGGTGCTGCCGGTTGCGGTAATAAGCATAGCGGTGAACCCGGCTCTCGGATTTATTCTGGGAATTTTGATAGATTACGGTATAAGGCATCTATAAGAGGTATTTGCCGCAATCCTTCATTTTCCAGAACAAACAAGACAACCCTTGCTGATTTCTCTACTTCTATATATCATCCACATAATTCATGGCTTGATGAAAGGACAACAGGTAGATAATTGGAAGCCGGGCATACTTGAAAATAGGAGGAAATAAAAGTGAGTAATAGAAGGATAATACTGTCTGCACTTGTTATCGTAGCAATAATTGCAGCAAGTGCTGGAATATTTCTGGCAAAGGGAACTAAGACGCAACAGGATATCAGACAGCAGGAGGAGATAACACTTCGGTATCTGTCTATTCCGGGCACGGTTGATTCTGCTGATTTTGCCAGGGAACTCGGGTACCTCAAAGGCATAAACATCACCAGCGCAGGCTTCACCACCGGAGGCCCTGAGAAAATAATGGCAGTATCTGCAGGGAGCATAGAATTCGGCTCTTCCGCATGGATTCCGGTGATCAATGCAAGATCCAAAGGAACAAAGATAAAGGTTATAGCGTCATCCGGCGGCAACAATACAAAATGGATTGTGCTTGAGAACAGCAGTATAAGAAGCGCTAAAGACTTGAAGGGGAAGAAGATAGCAGTTAACGTTCTTGGCGGGAGCGTGGAGTATATTACCCGCGAATACCTTGCACGCAACGGCGTATCCAAAGATGAGGTGCAGCTTATCGTAATACCTCCGCCCCAGCATGAGCAGGCGCTCAGGCAGGGCCAGGTGGACGTGGTGGCTCCTTTTGACCCTACAGGAGAGAAGATAGTGGCAGGCGGGGGAGTAAGGGTACTGTTCACGGATTCCGATATCACCGGAGACATAAGCCAGGGGGTGTATTTCACCTCTGAAAAACTCATGAACGAAAAGCCCGATGCTGTTAAGCGCCTTGTTGAAGCTATAGCGAGAGCGGAAGACTGGGAAAAAGAGCATCCCAAGGAATCCAAAGAGCTGGCAGCCAGGATACTCAAAAACAGAGGCGAAAATTCTGACGCTGCAAAATACCTGAAAGACCGCGGGTACAGGGAGCATGCGCTTGTAACTGAAAGCGATGCCCAATTCTGGATAGAATGGCTGGTAAAGGACGGGAAGATAAAAGAAGGACAGGTCAAGCCTTCTGATATCTATACAGATGACTACAATCCTTATAAAAAATGAGGTGTAAAATGTCAGTTGAACTCAATAAAACAAAGTTTTTGACCTATCCGGAAAGGGTCAGGCATTTACTGGAGGATACGGGGGATATTGCATTCGCAGGCGGCGAGCGTGTTACGCCATCGCAGATATGGCAGTTCATGACGGAGGAGGCACCTATGCGGTTTCCCTACGCATTTGATACCAGGACATACAACACGGTCAGGATATCTGAAGATGTCGATTTTGTAAGTGCACTCAAGTACAACTATATTGAACTTACCTGGCGTGACCGTCTGGTGGCAGCGCAGAGGAAAGGCATACCTCTTATCCTCAACGAGGGCGGGGGTCAGACGAGGGACCCGTATTATGCTGCCGGGGCTATCCCGCTTAGACCCGGGGTCATCAGTGCCTGGGTGAGGGAGACTGAGAACGGGCTTGACCTTCACCAGATAGACTTCAAGAACACTGCTATTATGGAAAAAGGGAGACGATCAATTACCATAGAGGCATGCAACCAGATAGGCGCGCATGCAGCCATTGATGAGGGAATCGTGGATGTGGATATACTGGCACCGTTCCTCTGCCTCCGGTGCTCCGACGTAGCATATCTCGTCGAAAAACACAGGAGCAGCCAGCGAAGACTTTCCCTGCAACTGGTCGATTATCCTGTCAATAACCAGGCAGATAAAGAGTGGGCAGTTGATTATCTATCAAAAAATCTCCGGCGCCTTGTAGCAGGCATCTCCGGAATATCAGGCGCCCGGGTGACAGATGATGCTGTCAGGGAAGAAATCAGGCTTCATAACAGAATGCGAAGATTGGCGCTGGATATCCATGAACTCTGGTGGTCGGCAGATGTGCCGCCTACCAATAGTATTGATTTTAACCACATCAGGATATTCGGGAACGACCCCTGCGGAGTAGATCCGGTCTTTGCGGTTGGTATTTTAGAAGAAACAGAGCAAGAGATACAGAACAGGATTGGAAATTCGATCAAAGGTGCAGGTCTGGCTGATGATCCTGTCAGGTTGTTCGCCTGCGGATCATGTGTGAGCCCCAATCCCACAGCCGTGGAAAGGGCCGGTGGTGTCGTAGTCGGTAAGGACGATTGGTTGAGCGGACTCTATACCGAGGTTGAAGAAGAGGGAGACCCCTATGCTAATCTGGCGAAAGCCAACCTCTCTATGCCGTATGAGCAGCCAACTGAAGCCCGTGCGCGGTGGACGGTAGAGCAGGTAAAAAAGTCAAATGCTGATGGCCTGGTATTTATGCACCAGTGGGGCTGCAACTTCCAGTCTGCCGTATCGAGGATGGTTGCTGACATAGTTAAAGAAAGTACCGGCATCCCGACGATTATCATTGAGGTCGATGAACTTGATAAAGCGGAAGCCCTGGAGCAGTCCCAGAACAGGGTTGAATCCTTTATTGAGATGATATGCTGAAAGAGGATTTATGGATAACACAACGAAGGTTCTGGCAGCAGTTGCCATAGGTATAATCGCCATCGCCGCAGGTACGGGTATATTTTTAGCAAGGGAAGCTAAAACGAGTGGCAGTGAAGGGAGCACCGGATATAAATCGCAGGAAGAGATTACAATACGATATCTCTCTGCCAGCACCATTGTTGAACCCTACGAGTTTGCAAGAGAACTTGGCTACCTCAAAGGCATAAATATCACGCGCGTGGGCTCATATACCGGTGGTCCTGAGGACATAATAGCGGTAGCCTCGGGCAGTACGGATATCGGTCATTCTGCATGGGTTTCGGTAATCAATGCCAAAGCCAGGGGAAGTCAGATAAAAGCTTTCGCAGCCCCCATGGGTAATTCTCCTGCAAGCTGGTATGAAGGGACGCCTTACCTGTCAAAATGGCTCGTGCTTGAGAATAGCAGTATAAGGAGTGCCAAAGACCTTGTGGGAAAGAAGATAGCAGTCAACACCATAGGCGCGCATGTGGATTACGTTACGCGCGAGTATCTTGCGCGAAATGGAATATCCAGCGAACAGGTGCAGCTTGTTACAATACCTATTCCACAGCATGAACAGGTGCTCAAACAGGGACAGGTGGACGTAGTGGCTCCACTTGGCGTAGTGGTGGATAAGATAGAAGCAAGCAAAGGAGTAAGGGTATTGGTCTCGGATTACGACATTATAGGGGATCAGACGCACTGCGTGCTTTTCACCTCTGAGAAATTACTGAAGGAGAAGCCTGATGCTGTGAAGCGCCTTGTGGAAGGGATAGCAAACGCGGCAGACTGGGCAAAGGAGCACCCGAAGGAAGCGCGGGAACTGGCTGCCAGGATACTCAAGGACAAGGGCGGGAATCCTGAGTTGGCGAAGTACTGGAAGGGCTTTGGGGTAAGAGACCACGCGTTTCTGGCTGACAGCGATGCACAGTTCTGGATCGACTGGCTGGTAAAGGATGGAAAGATAAAAGAGGGGCAGTTCAAGCCGTCTGATATCTACACGAACGGGTTCAATCCCAATGAAAAAAAATGAGGCAGTATATCGAGAGGCATAAAAGTTGAAGTAGCTTGAAGCATCGCATGGCGATGTTCCCGAAGGGGTATTGATTGATTAGAATTTTGCCGCAATTATTCCGATTTTATAATCATCGTTACATTTATCGCCTGTTTCTCATCATATTTATAGACATCCGGACATTTTCCTTTCTTATCATAAGCAGGTTAAATTAAACTGAGGAATAGAAAATGTCAAAAAGAAGATTAGATACTATAGCGTTGCATGCTGGGCAGGAAAGTCCGGATCCTGCAACGGGAGCAAGGGCGATACCGATTTACCAGACAACCTCGTATGTCTTTAAAAATACGGAGCATGCGGCAAATCTCTTTGCGCTCAAGGAGTTCGGGAATATATACACAAGGATAATGAATCCCACAAACGATGTTTTTGAAAGAAGGATCGCTGCCATCGAGGGAGGGACGGGCGCTCTTGGCGTATCATCAGGTCAGGCTGCCCAGACTCTCGCTCTCCTGGCGATTACACAGGTTGGGGATGAGATCGTTTCTGCTAACAATCTATATGGTGGCACGTATCAGCAGTTTCACTACACCTTTCCCAAATTAGGAAGGAAGGTTAAGTTCGTTGAATCCACAAAACCCGGGGAATTTAAAAAGGCGATCACTGAAAAGACAAGGGCGATCTATGCTGAGACAATCGGAAATCCGAAATTAGATGTGCCTGATTTTGAAGCGATCGCCAAAATTGCCCATGATGCAGGTGTCCCTTTCGTAGTGGACAACACAGTTGGTGTCGGTTTGATCAGACCCATAGAGCACGGGGCAGATATAGTTGTGTTATCTGCGACCAAATTCATAGGCGGGCACGGAACATCCATTGGCGGTGTAATTGTGGACTCGGGGAAGTTCGCCTGGAACAACGGCAAGTTTCCCGAATTTACTGAGCCCGACCCAAGTTACCACGGCTTAAAGTACTGGAACATATTCGGTAATTTCCCCGGATTGGGAAATGTTGCGTTCATCATAAAGGTGAGGGTGCAGCTGCAGCGGGATCTTGGCGCCGCCCTGAGCCCTTTCAATTCCTTTTTATTCCTCCAGGGACTTGAAACTTTACCCTTGAGAGTAAGAAGACATTCGGAAAACGCACTGGCTGTGGCTGAATTCCTGAAAGGGCATCCTATGGTAAAATGGGTTAATTATCCTGGATTGGAAGAGCATCCGGGCCACAGGCTTGCGGAAAAATACCTTAAAGGCATCTATGGAGCGATAGTTGGTTTCGGGATCAAAGGCGACCTGGAAGCGGGTAAGAAATTTATTAATTCGGTAAAACTGCTTTCGCATCTTGCCAACATTGGAGATGCGAAGAGCCTGGTCATTCACCCTGCTTCTACGACACATCAACAATTAACAAGAGAAGAACAGAAGGAAACAGGGGTAACTGAAGATTATATCCGGCTTTCCATTGGTTTAGAGGATGTGGAAGATATCAAAGAGGATATTGACCAGGCTTTAAGTGCTTCGGTAAAATCGTAGAAACCAACTATGAGACCTGAATAAAATGCTGAATACATTACAGGAAATAGTTGAAAAGAATAAAGATATAGGAATTGTAGAGACTGATTACTTTACTTTTGCATTTCCTCCGGACGAATTAATACTGGAGTCGGGCGAGCGGCTTGGACCTGTAACCCTGGCTTATGAGACCTATGGCAGGCTCAACTTCCGCAAATCCAACGCAATCCTGGTCCTCCATGCCCTTTCAGGCGATGCACATGCAGCTGGATTTCATAAAGGGGACGAAAAACCAGGGTGGTGGAATGATATGATCGGGCCCGGAAAGGCTTTTGACACAGAGAAATATTTTGTTATCTGTTCTAATGTTATCGGCGGCTGTAAGGGCTCCACCGGTCCATCTTCATTAAATCCAAAGACGAACAGGCCATATGGATCCGGGTTCCCTGTAATAACGATTAAAGATATGGTAAATGCCCAGAGGCGCCTGATTGACCATCTCGGGATAGAAAAACTCCTGTGCGTGGTAGGGGGCTCTATGGGAGGAATGCAGGCACTTCAGTGGGCGGTATCTTTTCCTGAAAGGGTACGCTCCGCGATACCCATCGCTACGACCATGAAACATTCTCCACAGCAGATCGCCTTTAATGAGGTCGGAAGGCAGGCGGTTACAGCCGACCCTGATTGGAATGGAGGTAATTACTATGGCGGGGCGCCTCCGGCAAAAGGTCTTGCAGTGGCACGGATGGTAGGTCATATCACTTATATGAGTGATATTTCCATGACCGAGAAGTTCGGCAGGCGCTTGCGGAATGGAATAAACTCCTCAAAATTTGGCGTCAATTTTGAGGTTGAAGGATACCTTCATTATCATGGGGACAATTTTGTCCGGAGATTTGATGCCAATTCTTATCTTTATATAACCAGGGCGCTGGATTATTTTGACCTTGCAAACGGGAAGAATATCTGCGAGGTTTTTAAAAATGTGAAAGCCAGGTTTCTCATTATTGCGTTCAAGTCTGACTGGCTGTATCCATCATATCAATCCAGGGATCTTGTAAAAGCATGCAAATTAGCAGGGATAGAAGCAACTTATTGCGAGATCAATTCCACTTACGGACATGATGCATTCCTGCTTGAAGTTGAAGAAGAGACGCATTTGATCAAGCATTTCCTTAAAAAGGTTTTCAATGGGTATGCTGTGGCAGAAGAATATGAGGTATGATTCTGTTAAATTGGAATATAGAGTTATACTTGACTGGATAAGCCAGGGTTCATCAGTGCTTGATCTTGGTTGTTATGAAGGCGAGTTACTATCTCTGCTTATAAGGGAAAAGAATGTCACAGGTCACGGAATAGAAATCGATGAGCAGGCAATATATAAGTGTGTAGGCCGGGGTTTAAGCGTTTCTCACCAGGATATTGATGACGGGCTGGCAGAATATGGAGATATGTCATTTGATTATGTAATCCTTAACCAGAGTCTCCAGCAGGTAAAAAAGCCTGACAGGATATTGAGGGAAGCTTTGAGGGTGGGTAAAGAAGTAATAATTGGTTTTCCTAATTTTGCTTATTATAAGGTGCGGCTGGAAATATTTTTTAAAGGCAAAACCCCGGTGACCCCGTCATTACCTTATGAATGGTATGATACGCCCAATCTTCATTTCCTGAGCATCTCGGACTTTATAGAATATTGTAGAAATAGAGACTTTAAGATAAAAAGAGCTGATTTTCCGGGAAATAACAGTATAACGCGGATATTTCCAAATCTGTTTGCGCAAACAGCAATATTCCTGATATCGAAGTGATCAAGCATCCTTTTACTAAAGCCCGAATAACAATTTTGAGTGATAATTTAAAGTTATCGCAACTGGAAGCGGTCTCAGTTTAAGATACAGGATAAGCCAGAGTCCGGACTCGAACCGGAATGAAATCGCTCTGCAGGCGATTGCGTAGCCGCTCCGCCACCCTGGCAATAATTAAACAGTGTTACATAATCAACAACCGCAGATGATCACCAGATTTGTTAATCGAGTATCTGCGTTTCATCCGCGGCTAATATTTAAAAAATAGGAGTTAGTTAACCAATAACCACCTCCGGGACATTAAAGTTCAACCCGTACAGGCTCTGGCGCGCGTCCTGGAAATAGAAGCGCTCCTGCAGAACATTTTCTTCTTTCAGTCTGTTCAGGGCGTATCTAACTGTTCTTGCCGGAAGATAGGTCTGCCTCACGATATCTTTCTGTGTCAAAAAGCCGCTGGATTCAAGAACTTTGAAAACAAGCTTTGCTGATGGCGGTAAATGATCTATCTTCGCTGTTTCAAATTGTTGCCCACTGTTTGCAAAGACGATTCCTCATTGGTTCATCACCGCACCGAAATACGGCAATACAGTTCATAAAGCTTTCTTTTGGAGCAATTATTGACCGTTTTCTTCTGTTTATTTATAAAGTAAAATTACGATTTCACTTTCCGGGTTTGTTGTCGAACAAACTCTTCCAGATCACTGAAAAAATGGAAATGAACATGTGCCACAGGCGAGGTTCCGATATATAATCATGGCTTTCTACAGTGCTTTTCATGCCTGTAGCAGGCGCTTTGTAGTCGGTATGGCTGCGGATACTGGATTTCTGTGTATCAGGGGAACTGCAAGAAATAACAGGCGTTCGCGAATGATCTTCGATGATAATGTTCCCTGTATTATAGATGGCGTCATCAGTTTTAAAACCTTGAATTTGCTCCATTCCCGGTCTGGAGCCTATAAAGACGCAAACTGCCAGCCTGCGAGCCAGCGGTATTGTAAGATGATTCAGAGTAAAATTTTGAGTATAATTTTCGTAGATGTTGGCTGTCTCTGATTCGGATGAGATTTTGTATAGCATTGGAACCTCACGATTAATAGATAACCCGACGTTTATATCGGTTCAGGAATCAGCAACTTTTGGCGGGAATATCCTGAAATTATAATAGTAGCGGCAATTTTTAGAAATTTCCCATAGCCAGCTGGATCTCAGTGCCCAGCGACTTCAGCACCCTGTCTCTTATAATGTTTGCTTCCTGGCCCGTCCGTATCCTGGGGCGGGGCAGGTCTATGTTGAATACTTCCTTTACAGTGCCAGGTCTGGCAGACATAACGACGACCCTGTCTGCAAGATAAACAGCCTCATCAACGCTGTGGGTGACGAACAGGATCGTCTTATGTTTTTTCTCCCAGATGTGAAGCAGCTCAGCCTGCATGTTATTGCGCGTCTGGGCGTCAAGCGCCCCGAACGGTTCATCCATAAGCAGCAGCTTGGGGTTGTTTATAAGGGCGCGTACAATCGCTATCCTCTGGCGCATCCCGCCTGACAGCTCGTATGGAAAACTGTTCTCGAACTTTTCAAGGTCAAGCAGCCTCAGGTATTCGCGGGCGCTCTCGTACCTTTCCTTTTTACCCACTCCCAGCACTTCCAATCCGAATGCAATATTATCAATTACAGTTCTCCAGGGAAACAGGGAGTAATCCTGGAAGACCATACCCCTGTCCTGGCCGGGCTTTTCGAGCCTGGTGCCGTCAAGCAGGATTTCCCCGGCGGTCGGCGTATCCAGTCCTGCTATTATACGCAAAAGCGTGGTCTTGCCGCAGCCAGAAGGACCCAGGATGCATATGAACTCCTCATCCCTGACATCCATGCTTACATCATCGAGCGCCCGGATTGTATGATCTTTTGAAATAAATGTACGGGAGACCCTTTTTATAATGAGCATCAACGTCCCCTCCACGATAAAAGGGAGGACTCAAGCCCCTTGAATATTCTGTCCATCAAGAACCCTATGAGCCCGATAGTTATCATCCCGACCACGACCCTGTCCATGCGCAGCACGGTCGATGAGTTAATGATGAAGCTTCCAAGACCGTAATCCTGCCCCATCATCTCAGCAGCCACAAGAGACATCCAGCCTATTCCAAGCCCTATCCTGAGCCCTGAGAGTATGTTCGGCATTGAAGCAGGAAGGATAACTTTAGTAAGTATCTGCATGCTGTTAGCGCCCAGGGTATATGCTGATTCAATAAACAGGGCAGGCACGCCTTTGACCCCGGACATGGTGTTAAGCAGTACAGGGAAGAAGGCTCCTATAAAAACTATAAACGCTGAGGATTCCACCACGCCGGCTTTGAACCATATCATGGCAAAAGGGACCCACGCGATAGGAGGTATCTGGCGTATGATATTGGTCAAAGGTTCTATAAGCCGCATCAGGTTGTTCGACCAGCCCATCCCTATCCCCAGGGGAATACCTATGAGAGCGGCTATCGCAAACCCTGCTATTACTCTCACGATGCTCCAGAAGGTATGCTGAAAGAGCGCTCCTGTGTTTATGAGCTCTGCAAACGACCCGAGCACCATGTCCAGGGGCGGGATTATATACACGGGATATATCTGTGCTGTTGAGACAGCGTACCAGAGGATAAGAAAAATAGACGGTAAGATGAGGTAGTATGTCCACCTGGGGTTCATATTCAGCCTTTTATTATCTTATTGATTGCAGGGTCATCTTTCACGGTTCCCGGCTCATCATACGGACCTGGATGTGCCTTCTGTATGTATTTCAAATCGAAGATCTGATCTTCGGACAGGTTATTTGTGGTATAGCCCAGGTCTTTTAAGGCACTTACGAACTCCATGGTGCTGTTGATATACCTTTCATCCGGCAGCGCACAGTACTTGGGTGAGAACTCTATTGAAGCAAGAGCAGTTTCATTATCGATGCCGAGTTCCGCATTGGCGGCGTCTGCAAGTTCCTCAGGATGGGACATTATGAACAGGGACGCGTAGTTATGCAGTTCCACAAGCCTCTGCACTATGTCGGGATGTTCTTTTTCGAACTTATCAGTCACAACAAGGGCGCAGCACGGGTTATACGGCCATAGTTTTTCAGAGGGTATCGCGACATCGCCGTACCCTTTCAACACGCCTTCCATCTCAAAAGGTGGCCATACAACATACGCCTCTATCTGCCCTTCGTTCAGCAGCGCGGGCAGAGTGGACGCAACAGGGATGTTCATAATTGTGGCGTTCACGCCTGCTTTTTTCAATTCGGTCCTGATTATGACATCCTGTATCGAGCCCTTTCCCGGGGCACCGATGGATTTGCCGTCAAACTGCCTGAGCACTGCCTGGATGCTGCCAAGCTCGGTCAGGTTCCTGTATCTCTTGCTTTTAGCTATCAGGGATGAGCCCTCTGAATGCGTTGAGGCGATCACTTTTATCGGGACGCCTTTATCTATCCCTATCATCACGGGCGGTATCCCCATGAACCCGATATCAGCCTCGCCCTGGGCGAATGCCTGGGTTATCAAAGGACCGGACTCAAACCGCTTATATTCGACGGCATCAACTCCTAACTCCCGCTCGAGGGTTTTGTGCTGCTTCAGGACGTATATGGACTGGCACATGGAAGGAAGGTATCCTACTTTCACGGTGATCTTTTCTTTCGATCCCTCCTGTGGCTTTTCCTGCTTCTGGATACAGCCGCTAAGAGGAACTGAGACTAATATTAGCGCCAGTAGAATTGCCAGTACCTTTTCTCTCATGGTTTTACTCGCTAAAGCTTTTATGATTTCATGATATATATTCGTATTCCAGTTTTTTAGGATAATATTTTGAGCTGTGGATCGACTCATGAAAGGGTATCATACAGAGCGGATGATGTGGTAAGCCTGATCATACAAGCATGAGCTTTATCCCGGCAATAACCAGGACTATTGCAAGCAGACGGTATAGTGTAGCATTTACAAACATGCGGCTGCCCAGGTGAGAGCCGATTATCCCGCCGAGTACTGCGGCAATTGCCCACAGGTAGATGGCATCCGGCAGGAACTTTACGCTTGCCAGGTGCCCTGCAATACCGGCTGTGGAGTTCACGAGTATAAAAGCAGCAGAGACCCCGGCTATTTGCTTCGTTTTCGCCCAGCCCATGAACAGGAGCAGGGGACTCAGGAATATACCGCCTCCCACGCCAACTGCCCCGGATAATAACCCGATCACCGCTCCGAAGAGGACCGCCCAGGCAACCGGAACAGGTTTGACAGCATCTGTAGCCGCAGGGCTCCCGTATTGAAAAAGCCGGTATGCTGCGAACAAAAGGATAATACCGAGGACTTGCTTGTAGAACGAACCCGGAAGAGATAAAGTGCCGCCTATGAACGCAAACGGGATCGAACTTACAGCAAATGGCAGGAAGATTTTCCACGAGAAATAGCCCGCCCGGTAGAATTGCGTAGCAGCTATGGACGCAACGAGGATATTCAATAAGAGAGCCGCTGGCTTCATTACATCAGGCGCAAGACCGAACAGTGCCATTGCAGCCAGATACCCCGAAGCACCGGCATGACCTACTGAGGAATAGAGTAATCCAGCCGCAAAGATGAGGATAGAAAGAAAGATTATGTCATCCATATCGCCTGATGCTAAGATTTGCCGAAAACTCTTTCCATATTATCCAGCAATATATCCAGCAGTTTTTGCGTTTCCACCACATTGCTGCTCTGCGATATAATTTCTTCAGGTTTTTGTATGTATTTCCCATCAACGAGTTCATCTCCACAGTTCCGGAACATGAGATTGATGCTCTCGGCTGAATATTCAAGATGGAACTGCAACCCTATCACGCGTCCATACTCAAAGACTTGATTCGCACATCCCTCACTCTGCGCTATTCTTGCGGCGCCGGGCGGTATTTTGAAGGTATCGCCGTGCCAGTGGAAAGCGATGAATTTACCGGGTAAGGTACTGAATATCGGGGAACTCTTTGCTTCTTCGGTCAGTGTTACAGGGAACCAGCCGATTTCCTTATGTTCGTTCTTGCTCACCCTGCCGCCGAGAACATCAGCAGCCAGTTGGGAGCCGAGGCATACCCCCAGAACTATTTTCTTGCTTGCAATAGCTTCAGTGATAAAATTCTTCTCTTCCCTGAGCCAGGGGTATTTTTCTTCTTCGTAGATATTCATCGATCCGCCCATTATGACCAGCCAGTCGAAGTCATTGATATCGGGGAGTTCTTCATTATTGAAGAGCAGTGTTCTTGAAATGCTGTGACCTCTATTCTTTGCCCAGACTTCGATGTTCGCAAGACCTTCGAAGGGTTCATGTTCAAGGGAATGGAGCCTCATCGTTTTTACCTCTTGTTGAATGGTGATATACAACACTCAAACGTTTATTTTAAACCTTTTTCTTTTATTTTTAAAATTATATTCTCTAAAGTATCAAAAAACCTTTTTACATCATCATCTGAATAAGATTTATCGATCACCCACTTTAGATTTGACCCTGCATTTGTGAAATAACCAAGGTTCTCAAGGTGCGTCCTGTAAAATTCAATTACCTCATCGGGATTATTAACTTTTTTATTGATTTCTTCAAATGCCGTGTAAATGCTCTGTTTGAACACAGAATTTGGAGGATATCCAAAAAATAGACCGACAAAACCTGTATCCAATTCAAGATTTAATGAAAATCCTTTTGACCCCCACCTCAGCAATAAACCTCTTTGCTTCACAAACTCGAATATCTGTGGGAAAACTTTCAATCCATTTTTATCCAAGTAACTCAAAAATTGTTTTTCATTAACTTTAGGAAGCGAAGCAGACATAATTTTCTGACGTAGAAATTCTTCTTCACCAACGATGAAATCGCTTGAGATAATCTTTTCTCCAGCTTTAGTTTCAAAATACTTAAACTCCATACAATAAATATTGATACCCTTTTTCCGCAAAAATAGAGCAGTTTGCCGAATTTCGTTTGAGATTTCTTGAGCAACTATGACAAGCTTTATAGACTTATTAAACGAAACTTTTTCATTCGATTCATTCTTGAAGTATTGTTGATGGTAATCTTCTAAACTACTTTCTTCTCCAGAATAATCTTGATAAATTTCATTTAACTGAAAATAGTCTAAGTTCTCAACAAAAGATGCATATTCTAATAGCTGTGCAATTGTCTCACGTGGCGTTTTCTCCCTCTTTAATTCTACAACTACAGAATTACCTGTTTTATCGACGCCTAATAAATCTATAAAAGTATTGAGATTTGTAGTAACTTGGCGGCCGATTATAAGAATCTTGCTTTCTTCAAAAAAATATTCAGGATTTTTCTCAAGTAAAACTTCTAAATCCGCCTCTTGATTGGAATCTTTGAAAACACGCTCCTTATATGGAATTAACTTTTCATTTTTATCAATAGTAAATAGTTTCATATTTTTCTCTCAGTTATTCAAGTCTATGTAATCCGAACTTGTATTTGCGATTATTTTCATGCCAGACCTTGTGCAAAGGAAACTTCTGCAATGTCTTTATAATAAGCCACTTTCTTTGCTTCTTCATAGCCTATAATATCCACAAGCTCATCGAAGGGAAGCCTCCCCTCGGTGTATCGTTTTGCCGATATCTTCTGAATCGCGCTCATGCGTATCACCTAAATTATAGATATCATTTATTAAATCTATACGTATGCAGTATATCCTCAGCCCTGATAATGCCTACCTTTTCTCCATTCTCAACCACCGCTATATGCGTTACTTTGCAGCGCTCGAAAATCCCAATGGCATCCATAAGCCATTTATCCGAGTCTATTGTTATCTCTGGCGAGTGCATTACTTCATCCACTGAAATATCCAGACCTGTCATCTCTGCCACTTTCTGCATGATATCCTCGACAGAGATGATGCCGGCAAGCCTGCCGTTTTTGCTGATGAGCACACTAGCGATTCTATTCTTCTTCATGAGCTTTGCAGCCTCAACGAGCTTTGTCCCGGCGGGAACGACCACCGGGTTTTTCAGGAGGATGTGGCTTATTTTGGACATTGTTATATACCTCTTTTAATTTCGGTGTAAATTAACCGCAGATAAACGCAGATGAACGCAGATTTGTTGAGTCGGTATCTGCATTTATCCGAATTCATCTGCGGTTTTTTCTCCTCGCCCTTGTACCCAAACCTCTCACACGACCATGATCTTCGGCTCACAAACAATATTCTTCTTCGGGCACCCACGCGCGCATGCGCCGCAGCCGATGCAGTTCCCGGCATGCGCTACTGTCATCACCTTGGCGCCGCACAGGTCATCGCTGTTGGGATGGTCTATGTACTCGAACACGCCGCGCCCGCATATCTTGAAGCACTTGCCGCAGCATCCGCAGTCGTTGATATTGCTTCTGACAACAAAGGTGGGAGTCCAGCTCCCGCCTGATGATGTTACCCCGGTAATGTATTCCATATCCACACCTCACTGGTGCAGCTTGTCGGGGTCGTACCTGTGCCCCAGGATGGCGTTCGTCATCTGGTCAAGCAGGTATATCGAGCCGTTATATCCCATGATGGAATAGCGATACACGCCCACGCGGTCGTACACAGGGAATCCCACCCGGACAAGAGGTACATTCTCGTCGTCGGCAATGTCCTTGCCTTTGGAGTTACCCACTATCAGCTCGGCGCCGTGGGTTTTAACGACCTCGTGGAACTCGTAGAGGTCGGTGCCTTCGAGTATCTGTGTATCTGTCTTATATTCGCTATTCACAGCTTTTATATCCGGGGCAAAGTCCTTTTGCTTTGTTGCAGTCATCGCCACTGTGGGATTCATTCCTGCTTCGGCGCAGAATCGCACGGTAGCAGAGACGATATCAGGATCACCGAATATTGCAACCTTTCTCCCATACATATAGTGATGCACATCCACCATGCTGTCAATCAGGCGTCCGCGCTCGATAATGATTTCGCGTGGAATTTGTACACCGCTTAAACGGCTGATGTTCTGTACGAACCTGTCCGTGTTCACAACGCCAATGGGCGCCGGGTCAAGCGCAGCAGGCACGTTGAACTTGTTCTTGAGATACGTAGCTGCTGAACCTGCAGTCCTGCATATCGCTATGGTGCCGAGCGAGTTAGCAGAATCGGCAATATCAGAAAGCTCTGTACCGCCTTCCGGGAGCAGGGGTTTGTGCCCGCCTGGCAGTATGGGCGAATCAAGCGTATCCGAGATATCGGAGAGGAATATGCTGTTCACGTTCATTACACGCAGCAGATTCTTTATCTCCCGTATGTCGCCAGGGTTGATTATGCCTGTGATTATGTTTACTTTGTTATTGGGTTCACCCTTTACTGCCAGCGTTTCCACGAGCGTCCGCAGGGCATTATCGTAGCCTGTGAGATGCGTGCCCACGTAGCTCGGCGTGGATGCAGGGAATATCTTCACAGTATCATCCGTCAGCGCCTTCTTTGCTATCAGTTTCACATCGTCACCTATGGTCTCGCTCATGCACGTGGTACAGATGCCTATCGCCTCAGGGTTCAGCCTTGATCTGAGGTTCTTTATCGCCTCGGTCAGGTTCTTGGCTCCCCCGTACACAGCGGCATCCTCGGCAAGCGAAGAAACCGCTACCTCGGCAGATTCCCTGAAATGCCTTGCAATGTTATAGCGGGGGTACGTGCTGCATCCCTGTGAACCGTGCACTAACGGGACGCAGCCGTGAACACCCATATAGGCGAGTATTGCACCCATTGGCTGACACATCTTGGGTGGGTTGATCGCAACGCTTCGAGCCATTTAATTCGCCTCCAGTGGCTTGTTTATGAACTTCCACACAGGGCTGTTGACCGCAACATCGATGTCTTTTGCGAAATTTACGAATCCCTCAAAGCCCGCATACGGTCCTTCCTCGTAGGAATGTCCGTTGATAAAGGGAATGCCAAGCTTGTATGTCAGGTATTTTTCCTTCAAGCCGCCAATAAAGAAATCAGGCTTGAGCTTGACTAAGTATTCCTCTATCTCAAGGGCATTTGGGTTGTCTATACAGATATGACCGGGCTTTACCTTTGACATTATCTTCTCATAGTCGTCCTTGTGACCGAAGGTGGTTGCTGTAAGAACGGTCTCAATACCCAGTTCCCTCATCGGCTCTATCCAGTGCCAGGCGCGCGGCGCTCCCTGATATATGAAGCACTTCTTACCCTCAAGTCTCCTTCTATAGTGATCGATCCTGGGCTGGTATTTTGTAAGCTCTTCAGCAATCACCTTTTCGGCGTTCTCTTCCAGGTGGAAAAATTTCCCGACATCTCGAAGAGCCTCTGCCGTCTGGTTCATGCCAAACAGGGACACGTTGACGTACGGTATGTTGTACTTGTCTTTGATCATCTTGGCAATATAAGTTGATGATCTCTGGCACTGTACGATATTCAGCTTTGCCCTGTGCATGGGAGGAATATCATTGTATGAGGCATTGCCTGTAAATACCGAAAGCACTCTCACGCCCATGCGCTCAAACATAGGCTTTATTATCCAGGCATCTCCATCGATATTGAATTCGCCGATGATGCACATATCATATGGCGTCGTCGTTGAGGGTTCCTCAGTTCCCACGACTTTCTCAAACAGGGTCCGGTTGGCGATATGATGACCAAGGGACTGGCTCACGCCCCTGAAACCTTCGCAGTGGAATGGCACAACCGGTATCCCGGTCTTTTCCTGAGCCTGCCTGCATACAGCCTCGGTATCGTCGCCTATCAGTCCGACAACGCATGTGGAATACACGAACACCGCCTTGCCTTCTGGGAACAACTCATGCGCTTCTATAATCGAATTGTAGAGCTTCTTTGCTCCTCCGTATATCACGCTGTCTTCTGTCAGATCCGTGGAAAAACAGTACTTTCTGTGCAGCTTCACATCCGAAAGGTTCCTGCGCGTCCCCCATGTATAGTAGGCACATCCTATTGGTCCGTGCACCAGCTGGATAACGTCCTTTACAGGACCGCCCACCACGCCCCTGCACCCCGCGAACGTGCACCCGCGCTCGGTCATGTCTCCAGGCACGGTCTGGATGTTGCACATGGGCAATACCGTGCCTCCTGGTTCGTGGCATACGATATGCGGCTGCCGCTGCGGTATCGGTATGTCACACTGTGGTAATATTGTTGGCATTATTTTATCACTCCTTTTAACGATTTTTATGATTCACCTCAAAGCCTGCTCTCCGCTCTCTCCAGTTCTTACCCTTACTGCTCCTTCAACAGGACACACGAAGATCTTTCCATCCCCTATGTGCCCGCTCTGATTTGTGTTTATTATCGTCTCAACGACTTTTGGAACATCCTCGTCCTCAACCACTGCGTAGATCATTCTCTTGGGAATGAAACGGAGATTGATCCCGGTGTTTTTCTCTTCCACTTCGGTGAGCGCAGGATCAAGTTCATAATTCCAGCCGGGCAGACCTTTCTGTTTGCCCCTGCCTTCCACGCTTACCATAGTGAGAGCAGGGATGCCTATACCCAGGAGCCCTGCCTTGGTCGCCTGCGTATTGTGGCGGCGGATGATGGCTATTACTTCCTTCATGGCGCTCACAGCCCCGTCTCGCCCGTTCTCACCGTGTACGCTTCCAGCACATCGGTCACGAACATCTTGCCGTCGCCTATGTTCCCCGTCCTTGCGCTGTTCTGAATGATGTTCACAGCCCTCTGGACGTCGCTATCCTCGACAACGAGCATCAGCATAACCTTGGGGATCTCGTCATAGCACACTGTTCCTACCCTGATACCCTTCTGTTTTCCTCTTCCGAACACGTTCATCTTGGTAAGGGATACGAAGCCCTCCTTCTCCAGGCTTTCCACTACCTTCTCTTCTTTATTTGGTCTGATTATCGCGCGGATCATCTTCATGTTCTCACCTCTCAACAATGCCGAATTCGACCATCATTTCCTCAAGCTCCTGCATGGGCATGGGCATGGGGATCACAAAATTCTTGTTTTCCATTATATTCCTTGCAAGTGACCGATACACCTCAGCCTGTTTGCAGGCGGGATCAAAATCGATCACCGTCTTGCGGTTGATCTCGGCGCGCTGCACGATGTTGTCGCGCGGCACGAACTGTATCAACCGGGAACCTATCTTTTTTGAGAATTCGGTCAGTAGTTCCAGTTCGTTGTCCACGTTGCGGGAGTTGCATATGATGCCGCCAAGCCGCGCCTCGCCGTTCTCTGCGAATTTAACTATGCCCTTGCAGATGTTGTTGGCTGCGTAGAGAGCCATGAGTTCCCCGCTTGCCACGATGTATATCTCTTTTGCATAGCCCTCGCGTATTGGCATGGCAAATCCGCCGCAGACCACGTCTCCCAGCACATCATAGAAGACGAAATCGAAGTCCTCGTTGTAAGCTCCCAGTTCTTCCAGGAGTTTGATGGCTGTTATCACTCCTCTTCCTGCGCAGCCCACGCCGGGCTCAGGACCGCCAGCTTCGACGCATTTTATTCCGCCAAAGCCTGTGTGCCTTACAGCTTCTAATTTTACGCCTCCGGTGCCGTTATCCCGCATGGTGTCAAGCACTGTCGCCTGGGCTTTTCCTCCCAGAAGCATTCTTGTTGAGTCTGCCTTTGGGTCGCAGCCAATCTGCATCACACGCTTCCCCATGGAAGCAAGTGCAGCGGTAAGGTTCTGTGTAGTTGTGGACTTACCGATTCCACCTTTTCCGTATATTGCTATCTGTCTCATGTCCTCCTCCTATACAGGTAAACAATAGCCTACTGGTGACCTGTTAATATTTAAATTTTTCCTGTATAAAATTAATAGGAATGTTTATTTCAGTTAAGTTTAAATATTATTAACTATACAGTCAACAGCCGTGTGCCTGTGATGGGCATATTATCAGGAGGTATAAAGATGAGAATAAAAAATCAAATATACTGGTCGGTAATTTTCCTTTTAATGCTCTCTGCGCCTGCTATGGCAGCAGAAGCAGCTGAAATAGATTCCGGCGACACTGCGTGGGTTCTCATAAGCACCGGGCTTGTGATGCTGATGATCCCGGCGGTAGGCTTGTTCTATGGCGGTATGGTGCGTAAAAAGAATGCCCTTTCAACCATAATGTTCAGCTTTGCAATCCTTGCATTGATAAGCGTTCAGTGGGTGCTTTTTGGCTACAGCCTTGCGTTCGGTCCCGATATAGGAGGCGTAATCGGCAACCTTGACTGGGTCGGGCTGAACGGCGTGGGACAGGAGCCAAATGCCGATTATGCCGCCACTATACCTTCACTGGCGTTCATGATATTCCAGGCTATGTTCGCAGTAATCACGGTCGCACTGATAACAGGAGCGTTCGTTGAGCGCATCAAGTTCAGCGCGTTCATGGTATTCGCGGTACTCTGGGCGACCCTGGTGTACGATCCGATAGCGCACTGGGTATGGGGCGTGGGCGGATGGCTGCGCGGAATGGGCGCGCTTGACTTCGCAGGCGGTACGGTCGTGCACGTAAGCTCCGGCATCTCGGCGCTTGCAATCGCCCTCGTAATAGGCGCGCGGAAAGGCTTTGGAAAGCAGTCTATGGAGCCGCACAACATACCGATGAGCGTTCTTGGTGCCATATTGCTGTGGTTCGGTTGGTTCGGGTTCAACGCCGGAAGCGCTGTAGCGAGCAATGGGCTTGCAGCCAGCGCCTTCGTGGTAACAAATACGGCAGCAGCAGCGGCAGCGCTGACATGGACATTCCTTAGCTGGTACCACAAGAGACCGAGCGTCATCGGCACAGCCACAGGCGCAGTGGTAGGTCTGGTAGCAATCACGCCAGCCTCAGGCTTTGTCACACCCCTCTCTGCTATTGCGATCGGTGCACTGGCATCGGTATTTAGCTACTACGCAATGCTATTCCGGATGAAGAAGAACGTGGATGAGTCCCTTGACGTGTGGGCGTGCCACGGCATCGGCGGTACCTGGGGCGCTATAGCCACGGGCATATTCGCCACAGTCGCAGTGAACCCTGCGGGCGCAAACGGCTTGCTCTACGGCAATGCAGGACAGCTTGTAACGCAGGTGCTCGCAGTCGGTGTAACATGGGTGTACGCCTTCGTTGTGACCCTCATACTCGCAAAGGTCATAGATGCGACCATCGGCTTGCGCGTGCGCGAGGAAGAAGAAGCAGTCGGATTAGATATTTCCCAGCATGCTGAGAAGGCTTATGCGTGAGGTGAAAAAATGAAGAAAGTTGAAGCAATTATAAGACCTGAAAGTCTTGACGCAGTTCGTACAGCGCTTGAGGAGAAAGGTATTCTGGGCATGACCGTAACAGAAGTACAGGGGCGCGGACGCCAGAAAGGCATCTGTCTCCAATGGCGTGCAGGCGAGTACTGCGTAGAATTCCTGCCTAAGCTCCAGCTGGACATGATCGTGGATGACAGGGATGTAGAATCGGCGATTGCTGCGATAACTGCTGTCTCCAAGACCGGTAAGAACGGCGACGGTAAGATTTTCATCTATCCTGTTGAGGAAGTTGTACGTGTCAGCACGGGAGAGCGAGGGAAGGAGGCCATATAGATCTGGCTTTATCAGAAGAATACAGGCAGAACTAGATAAGACATATGCATAAGAGTTCTGCCTGTACTTCAATATTTGATTTTAACCTATTCTAGCACACTTTGAGTGTGCTGTGTGCTGCCAAAATTAAAAGGGGTGTGAGCACAGCAGCTATGGACTTGACAGTGCAGAGAAAGCTCGTAGCGATACTGAAAGTAATCCAGGAAAGCCAGATGCCTGTAGGAGCGCGGTTGATAGCATACAGGATGAATGAGCGGGGGTATGATATCGGAGAAAGGGCTGTCCGCTACCACCTCCGCGTTCTGGACCTCCAGGGTCTCACAAAACGCCTGGGGTACAATGGCAGGGTTATTACCGAGCGAGGGAAAGATGAACTGCATAATGCACTGGTAGGGGATAGAATTGGCTTCATAATCTCCAGGATAGAAAGGCTGATGTGCGATACTACCTTTGATCCTGTAACAAAGCAGGGTACCGTAATAATCAACATGTCAATTATAGATAAAAAAGATCTTGGTAGAACCATGGGAATACTCAAGCATGTTATACATAATGGTTATCCCTTCAGTCCGTATATCAGGTTAATAGAAGAAGGTACTGTTACTTCAGATATTGAAGTCCCGGAAGGTAAAACAGGAATAGCAACCGTGTGCAGTACGACTATAGACGGTATTTTGCTAAAAAACGGCATTCCTGTCAGCCCTAAATACGGCGGTACGTTAAAAGTAGAGAATAAAAAGCCTGTGAGTTTTGAGGATACGATTGTCTACAGTGGTACTACTATCGACCCGATGCGGATTTTTTTGTCAAAGAAAATGACCCGCGTTCTTGATACTGTGAATACAGGCTCAGGCAGGCTTCTTGCCAACCTCCGCGAGGTTCCCGGTTCTGCTCTTTTGAAGGCTAAAGAGATTCTTGGATCTGCTGTAAAAGCAAGGATTGGAGGCATAGCCGGGATTGGAGAGCCCGGAAAGCCTGTGCTTAACTCAACAGTTGATGCAGGAAGAGCAGGTATTGTGATATACGCAGGAACCAACATCATAGCAGCGGTAAATGAGACGGGCATCAGGGTAACTACGTATCCTATCTCAACCACTATTGATTTTAAGGAATTGAAAAAACTGTAATAAAATAGGAAAACGCAAGCCACATAGTACGAAATTCCTTAAGTAGCAATCAGCGGCAAATATTGCCGCTTTTTTAACCAATTTGCCCAAAAGCCAGACGTTAAAAACATACAGAGACTACTGTTATTCATAGTATTTGGAGGCAATATATGCCAAAAGCACGCCATGTAATGGAACTTCAGGGAAGGACGCGAGTAGTTGTTGAAAACGGGAAGGTTGTAGAGGTCGGCATGCCAATGACCGAGTACTGCCCCATCTTTGATAAAATCAGGGGGATCAAGAAATTCACCCCGAAGACAGCAAAGGAAAATATAGAGTTCAGGATGAAGGACTTCGGCATGTTCACAGAGGACCGTGAGCTGGAAATGGAGATTTTCGTAGGTTTCGGGGCGAGCGAGACCTTCATGACCGCTCTGCGCCGGGGGCTGCTTGATACCACGGTTACCGTATGCGACGGCGCAGGCACTGTTATTACGAGCAATCCCAGGCTCTGCCAGGGCATGGGCTCTCGCATCTCAGGACTGACAGAAACATCGCCAATACAGGGACTGATCAAAAGGATAGAAGCTGCAGGAGGCGTTGTCCTCGACCTGGACACTGCCGCGATAGACCAGGTGCGCGGGGTGAGAAAAGCCGTAGAGCTTGGACACAGGAAAATAGGAGTATCCGTAGCAGACCTTAATACCCTCAAAGAAATAAGGAATGTTGAAAAGGAGAGCGGCGCGCAGGTAATAGCATTCGGGGTGCACGCTACGGGCATGCCTGACAGTGAAGCAAAAGAATTTATCGGGCTTGTGGATATGACCACAGGCTGTACATCAAGATGGATCCGCGCCGGGGTGGCAGGTAAAGCAATAGCGCAGTTCGGCACTGCAGTACCTATATTCGCGATCACTAAAAGAGGGAGGGAACTTCTGCTTGAGCGGGCAAAAGAGGTCAGGGACCCCGTACTTGTGAACACGATGGTACTCCCTGTCCTGCCTGAGGAGAAGCAGCCAAGGCCGCTGGTGTGAGAAAATGAAGAAAAGCTTAAAGATGGCAATCGCTTCAAGCGACGGCAAGGTTATTAACCAGCATTTCGGAAAAGCAAGACGGTTCATTATAATAGAGTCGGACGGGGAAGAGATAAAAGTTCTCGAAGTAAGAGAGAACGATCCAGCCTGCGGTACCCTGGAATACGGCGGTCATGCGGACGATGCGCTGGATAGAAGCATTTCCCTGATCAGTGACTGCGATGCTGTGCTCTGCAGCAGGGTAGGCGGAGGTGCTGCCGATACACTCCTCAGCAGGGGAATAGAGCCTGTTGAGGCCCCGGGGTTTATCGAGGAAAATGTGCTTGCCTATGCTAAATACAGGCTGAAAGGTTCTCAGGTTTAAAGAACGTAAGAGCCCCAGGGATTTCTTGCACAGGCTAACCCGTATACTTATCCTGATGAATAAAATGGCATAAGAGAGCACTGCCCCTGGTGAAGTCTTGATGAAAAGAGCTGATCGGCAGTATTGAGATGGTAGAGCCAGAGCATGTGGCTGAGTTGATCCTGAAGTATCAGGGGGAGGGGCAGCTAATCATAAGTTTATAGGTGTTCATCGCTGAAAATTTTCTCACTTTGCCCCGAAGCCTCCACGCAGGAAACGCCGCAGGTCCTCATCGTCCGCATTTTCAAACTCTTTATCTGGTTTTTTCTCTGTATAATTCATGATTTACCTCCTATTAGAAAGAAAAAGGAGTGCAAATGAACAGTAAGGAGCACTTCCTTTTCATTTATCTCACATTCAAGAGGTTCTGATTTATACATCTGATTTTGTAAAATCACAACGCTCCGAACTATATTTTCTCCCCCTCACCAGTGTAACAAGTTACCATAGCGCGAATCATTGTTCAATAAACAAGTTCTTCAATAGATCCGTATCTTTTTGTAAAAAACGCTATGCTGAGCTTGAATTTATCGAATTATGATGAAGCTCTTAAAATCAACGTAGGGCCACAAAGTCCTTTAAAAGATTAATTCCAGTGTAACTTTTACAATAGCACACTAATCTCCTAACCGTAATTTTATCTTTTCATGTTGTAACTGTTACACTGGTTTAGATGCAACCGAAAAATAGTAAAATTTTCGTTAAATACTCCTTAATTAGTAACAACCTCTTGAATGTGGGATTTATATTAACAGAGCCTCTTCGATAGCAAAAGCATCCCTGCCGCAGCCGCCGCACGACGCCATGGCTATTCCTTTAATGAAATCCGCGTTTGTTATCTGTATAGTTCGCTTGCAGTTGGGGCATTTGTACTGCCTGGTCGAGATCATATCAACCACCATACATAATCCTGCATCCGGGCGCCGCCAGGGATTTTAACCGCCGCCATCTCGCTTTTTCGAAGCAGGTTGGCGTCTCCTTTAGCTACATCTTTACCTGTATCGTGGGCAAAGTAAACCCCTTCTTTTTTCTTGTTGTGCCATTAAATCACCAGATACATAAATAGTTCCAGCAGGTATTCAAATAGAGTGAACAAGCAATATTTGATAGATCCATTCGGTTTCCGGGAAGATCAGGGCAATGATTGCCTGAGGCTCTTTATGTAAGATTTTGCAGGACTTTTAGCATTTAATCTGATATAAGCACTGCCTAGCATCCTGGAAATATTCCCGCTCCTCGAGGATATCCTCTTTTTCCAATCTACTCAGGGCATAGCGAACAGTTCTTGCAGGCAGGCGGGTGATTTTTGCTATTTCTTTTTGGGTCAAAGGCCCGCTGTTATCAAGTATATTCAGGATAAGTTTCATTGATGGTGAAAATCCTTCTATCTGTACAGAACTATAATTCTCCAATCCTTTACCCTCCCTGCTGCCTGCCTGGTTCAGCCCGTTACCTGCTGCGAAACGATCACTCATAGTTTGTCGCTTAAACTATCTGATACGGTAATTCAAATGTTTAATCCATAAGGCAATTGTTGTCGTGACAGTTCTGATTTTGTTTACATAGCGACAAAACCTGCCTGAATATCCGGGGATATATATCCTCTATCTATATAGAAAGATTGGTGACAAAAATATGTTAAACCAAAGAAGGGATCGTTTTTGCCTTCCATGAGGAATGGGATGGTAAAGAATCATTACTGGACGAGGGTCTAGAGGAAAAATCCGTATCAGAATATGAGAAATATGCAAAAGATAGATTGAGGAAACCTGAATTCCAGCGTTTAAGGATCAGCCTTGAAAGATTAGCCCGCTCGCTTGCCCTGATAGAAGGAAGCTGGCAGCGTACAGGCAGGCACCATTCAGCGAGAGAACTTGGGAACCTGCTGAATAGATTGCATGAGCTTGAAAATGAGGCAGAAAGTATTGAAGATGTTTTCCTGCGGGAATACGTCTATGAACAGCTTGATATGATTGCCTCTTCAAGGAGGTTTTTAGCTGAAGAAGTCAGATGGGATATAGAATCCAGCAGGAAAAGCACAGGAATACTATGAACGAGAGGGATGTCTTTGTCCGGAAAACCGCCAACTACCGCATCTGGGTAGATGAATCTGGAGCAGGGAACATCCGCATACTGAAAAGAATAAACTTTAAAACTCTCGTTGCCATTTTTGAAGAGCTTCACGGAGAAATAAAAAAGAGAGCTTCAAGCAATCCGGGAAGGGTTCATATTATTTTTTACATATCTAGATCTCTCTACGAGGAAATGTCTGTCAACGCAAAAGAGTTCCTGGGGTTCTGTCAGTCCTGCATGGGCATCAAATTCGAGCTTGTTCTGATGGAGATGTAAAAAACAGAATGATTACGGCAATTATTTCTCCATCCCCTCTTTTTTCTGAACCATTGTATCAAAAACAGCCTCTTTACGCAGATTAAATACCCATATCGTTATTGTAGCATCTGGTGATTCAAAATGAATCCGAATAAAAAACAAAGAAGGGATCGACTTTGTCGATAGAACAGATGTAGAACAAACAGGCAAACATGGGGTATATTAAATGGCACGGGAAATAAGCGCACCAAATATACTTGAAGGCGTTGTCACGGAAATCGGGCGTTCAGGAAATGTTGCCAACATTGCGGTGGATGTAGGAAACGGGAACTATTTCCATTCTTACATCAACCGCGACGCATTCGGCAGGCTTGACCTGAAAAGAGATGACCATGTCAAGGTAATTTTCCCCAGCACCAACGTGGTTCTCACACCCGCGGAACCAAAATATACGTTCAGCTCCCCCAATATCCTTCATGGCAGGGTCGAGGAGGTCAGGGAGAATATTGTAACTCTCAATATCGGGAACAATAAGATCGTTGCAAATCTCGCACCCCTGAAGGCAGACTGGAAGAAAGGGGACGAGGTGCGGGCGATAGTGAAGCCAGATGACGTGATCCTTGCCAGGGAATATCTGGAACACAGGTAAAAAAAGGCTATGTCCCGGCAGACAGAGAGCCGTTTTACGGCTCGGGCAACCATCGGAACAGGGGGAGGAAAATCGATATCTCCCCATGTCGAGCTCTTCTTTCCAGAAGTACCTATAGAATTATCGGTATCAGGGAGAATTGAAATACTTCCAGGTTAGAGAGCAGGGTTAGTGTATACCGGAAGCCGGAGGAAGCTTCCGGTTCAATTTTTTGTTCTGTTACAGGAATGAATGCGTCAACATCTGCCTCTTTATGAAATGATATATATCCCTGGGTATAATTCCTTGAGTATAATCTCTTGATAACGATCGATATGGTCCAAGAAATATGTTGCCAAAGGAATAGCTCTTTTGAGCTTAAAGCTGAGAATAAGAAACCCAAAAATGATATCGGGTTTGACAAAATCGTAAAATTCCTGAACGCCCAGAGGGCAGCTATGGATTATGCAGGTCTGAATTAGCCGCGTTTTTGCCGCATCTATCCCGTTCCTTGAGAGGATGCGGCAACTTTCGTCATTTTGTATATATTTATATATGAATTCAGTTCTAACTTACTGCTGACATGATAATATATCTGGAGGAAAAATGTCATTGAAGCTATCTGAAGACTGGTTAGCCGTTGTCATAGGCTTTATCATCGTGCTCATAGCAGCTGCAGGCATCGTATCTGTGAAAATGATCCCCTGGAAGCTGGTGTGAACATGGCGGATGAAAACATAGCGGGTGAAACAATCAGCGAGTCAGGCGAACAACCTCTCGTGGAAAGGATAGGGTATTTCCTGATAGGATTCGCAATCCTGGTCATACTTGCAGTGCTCTCGGTTTACATATCTCAGAACAAGATAGCTGGCGTGGAGATAGGAAAAGGGTGGGGATTCGAGTACGTTGTCATTGCCATCCTCCTTGGATTGATACTGCGAAGCGCAGTTGACCTGTCCGGCACTTTGAGCAGAGGGTTTGATAAGATAAAGCCTGCCTTCAGGACAGAGCTTCTCATCAAGACCGGGCTTGTGCTGCTGGGCGCTGAGATCTCAATAGGGAAACTGTGGGCATACGGGATACGGGGTCTGGCGCAGGCGCTGATCGTAGTAATCGTAGTATATTACGTATCTCTCTGGGTCGCAAGCAGGCTTGGTATCGACCGGAAGTTCTCTCACATGCTCTCAACCGCAGTATCGATATGCGGCGTCTCAGCCGCCATAGCTACTTTCGGCGCGATCAAAGGCGAGAAGAAGCACCTTAACATGACCCTTCTGCTGGTCGCGGTATTTGTCATCCCGATGTTCCTCGGGATGCCGCTTCTGGCTGATGCCATCGGCATGAACCAGGCTTGGGCAGGTGCATGGTTCGGAGGGACTATCGACACCACAGCCGCAGTGGTAGGCGCAGGTTCGTTCTACGGGGATGAGGCTATGAAAGCCGCATCTGTCGTGAAGATGTCACAGAACGTGCTAATAGGTTTTGTAGCGTTCCTGCTGGCGTTCTATTTCACAACAATCGTGGAGAAAAGCGGCGAAAAAGTTAGCCTCCGTCAGATATGGGACAGGTTCCCCAAGTTCATCCTTGGATTTGCAGCAGTTGTAGCGATAACTTCACTAGGACTGCTCTCCACCGGAGCCATTGATGCAACAAAACTATTACGCTCATGGATATTTGCGTTTGCTTTCGTGAGCATAGGTGCAGAGACATCCATTCGTGAATTCAGCAGGATTGGAAGAGCACCCGCAATAGCGTTCACAGTGGCGCAGGCGTTCAACATCGTATGGACCCTGGTTATATCGTATATCCTGTTCTCTGCCCTGGAGTAGTACGGCTGCAGGTTTTTCTTTTTTAAGGAGGGGATGATTTGATACCCTATTCCTCTACCTCGTCTCCACCTGCTTCTGTATCTTCGCCTTTACTGCCTCTCTTTTTCTCTTTATGCGCCTCTTCCCTCTCCTCAGTTAATCTGGCGCCAGTATAGACGCCTACAATTGTGGTCACGGCTCCTATAAGTATGCCAACCAGGTTATCGTAGATCTTTGAATTTTGTCCCGTACCTGCACCATTTTTGTTATCTGCTGGACTTTGCCCTGTGTCTACTTTTGTAGCTTCAATGGCAAGAACTGTAAAGAAGACAATTATTAAAGTAGATATCAGAGCTCTCCTGAACTCCGTGTTGTTAATAGCAGGATCTCTGGAGAGCATATTTGTAAATGAAAGTATGGCAACAAAAACGGCTATTCCGTTCGTAAAAATTATAAATTCCATTTTATCGGTTTCTATCAGCTTGTAATCTATATAAAGAAGAATGAGCAGGGAGAGATAAAGCAGGATATAAGGTATATAGAATACGTACCAGGGTGCAGCATTCGTGCCCTTTCCACTCTTCGGAACAGAGTTCGAGGATGTAGTTTTCTCCGGAACCCCCATATTGTACAATGTGTAAACTATTGTATTTATAATTGTTCAATTCTGGCTCTGGTGGAAAGGGCCATCTTTAACGATTTCACATGCCGATTTTTGCCGCAATTATTCGGTTTTTGTGCTCATCGTTCCAATTATCGCCTGTTTCTCTGCATATTTATAGATACTAACCCATTTGCTCTTGCTAATTACAAGCAGGTGAAAAAGTGAATATAAGAAGGGATCGTCTTTGCTGTCACCGGGTTCGATGACGGCTATTTAATGGATAGATACGGAAAACATAGCGCGGAGTATCTGCATATCTGTGATTTCTTGCAAAGGAAGATGAGCATTTTAAGCAATTCGAGGTGGAATTAATGAAGGTAAAAATTATTACGATCATTTTAATAACGATTTTAATTGGGGCTTCAGTATCAGGATGCGTTGATAAGCCTAAGGCTGATGCACAGACTGCACCCCCTGCTGCTGGCAGTTCAACCCCTGCTGCAGCTTCACAGAATACAGTAAGCTCGCAGGAACTTGAGGGCACGATAACGCTGTCGGGCGCATGGGCGCTGTACCCCATGGCAGTACGCTGGGAGGAGGAGTTCGAGAAGCTGCACCCCAAAGTAAATGTCGAAGTCTCGGCAGGCGGCGCGGGAAAGGGCATGGCTGATGCCCTGGGCGGGCTTGTGGACATCGGCATGGTTTCGAGGGCTATTGATCCCTCTGAGATCGAGAAAGGCGCATTTCCGATCGGCGTAACCAAAGATGCTGTTGTTCCTACGATCAATGCCAAGAACCCGGCACTTAACGATATCCTGAGCAAAGGTATCAAGAGGAAGACATTCGTTGACATATACATCAACGGAACTGTGAAGACCTGGGGTGAAGCCATCGGAAAACCTGAGATAAAAAATGACATCCATACATATACAAGGAGCGACGCAGCAGGTGCGCCTGAGATATGGGCGAAATATTTAGGAAAGAAGCAGGAAAGCCTCAAAGGCACAGGCGTTTATGGAGATCCGGGGCTGCTTACTGCAGTGCAGAAAGATACCCTGGGTTTAGGGTATAACAACTATAACTATGCCCTTGATATGAAGACCGGACAGCCTATTCCAGGCATCCAGATAATACCGTTCGATGTTAATGAGAACGGCATCGTTGACCCGGATGAGGATATAAGCACCAAGGAAAAAACCATTGCAGCAATCAAGAAAGGTGTGTTCCCCCACCCGCCTGCAAGAGTAGAGTACTTCGTGACAAAAGGCAAACCCACAGGGCTTAAAGCAGAGTTCATAAAATGGACTCTCACAGATGGTCAGAAGTTCCTTGACGAAGTTGGCTACATAGAGCTGCCAGAAGAAACACTCGCGGGCGAGTTGAAAAAGCTTGAATGATGTTATGAACACAAGACGATTGAAAGATGTTATTGCAGGCAAGCTAACACCCGCTGCTGCTTTTTTCTCAGGCACGATTGTTTTTATTATAGCAATCGCTCTTTACTTGAAGTCAAAACCCATACTTGAGATAAAATCACCGGGTGATTTATTATTCAGCACAACATGGCTTCCGTCGCAGGGCGATTTCGGCTTCTTTCAGTTCATTATTGGTACGCTTTATGTGACCATTCTTGCTCTGGTCATTGCAATACCGCTTTCTCTTCTTAGCGCGATATATCTTGCAGAGTATGCACGTGAGAATTTTAGATTAAAGGTTCTGCCGCTGGTAGACCTGCTTGCGGGTATACCATCGGTGGTGTATGGAGTTTTCGGGATACTTGCCATAGTGCCTGCCATAGCGTATATCACCCCTCTTGTCGGGAAACTGGGAATACCGCTCCTTACAATGGGAAGTTACTCCACAGGTTTCAGCCTTCTTGCAGGAAGCATGGTGCTTGCGATAATGGTCTTTCCGGTTATTATTTCCATCTCTCATGAAGTTATCAGGGCAGTGCCCTTTGAAGTAAGGGAAGCTTCACTTTCTCTGGGCGCTACACGGTGGCAAACAATAAAGCACGCAGTGTTAAGATCAGCCCTCCCAGGCCTTGCGGCAGCGATCATCCTCGGTTTCTCCCGGGCGTTTGGCGAGACCATGGCGGTCCTCATGGTAGCAGGGACTGTATTGAACCATATCCCGGAGTCATTATTTGATCCTGTATATCCTCTGCCAGCTCTTATCGCCCTCAACTACGGGGAGATGATGTCCATACCAATGTATGACTCTGCCCTGCTGCTTGCTTCTCTTATTCTGATGTTTGTGATCTTATTGTTCACGCTTGCTGCCCGTTTGATACTGATGAGGATTGAGCGGAGGATGGCACATGGATAGGCTGCTTGAGGAGAAGCTATTCAAGCTCTTGATGATCATATCGCTGGCTATAGTTATTGGAAGCCTTTTCCTTGTGGTGGCAGTGGTCGTCTGGAACGGCGCACCTGCGCTTTCTTTAAATATGATCACGCAGACCCCGAAAGGGGGATATTATCTGGGAGGGAGCGAGGGTGGTATCCTCAATGCCATTGTCGGCTCGCTTTACTTAGCCTTCGGCAGCATGTTACTTGCCCTCATAATAAGCCTGCCCGCGGCGCTCGCGCTGCAGAAGGACTATATCGGGAAAACTAAAGCCGCATACTATATCAGGCTCTCTCTTGATGTCCTGTGGGGCACGCCCTCTATCGTGTACGGCGCCTTTGGTTTCATTGTCATGCTCGCCATTTACCAGTACACCGGCATTAAAATCGGGACCTCTCTTCTCGCAGGGATAGTTGTACTCACGCTCCTGCAGCTTCCTATAATGATCCGGGGAATGGAGGAGGTAATAAGAATGGTTCCCAATGAATTGAAAGAGGCTTCCTACACCCTCGGAGCGACGAGACTTGAGACCACGGGCAATGTTGTGATCAAGCAGGCCCTTCCCGGGATTGTAACAGCGGTTCTCCTTGCTTTTGGAAGAGGTATCGGAGATGCTGCTTCGATCCTCCTGACCGCAGGTTACACGAGTAATCTGCCCGGCTCTCTCTTTGAACCGGTGGCTTCCCTCCCGCTTGCTGTTTTTTTCCTGCTTGGCATGCCATTCCCTGAGGTCCAGCAGCGGGCTTATGCCAGTGCGCTGATACTTTTATTAATAGTACTGGCGTTGAGTATCGCAGCTCGCGCTTTATCAAAAAAGTTTATGAAGAATATTATCAGGTGATCATATGGGAAGTCATATCAGCATCCAGAACCTTAACGCATTTTATGGGGATCATCATGCCCTCAAGGACGTAAGTGTTGAAATACCGGAGAAGCAGATAACAGCCATCATAGGACCAAGCGGATGCGGTAAAAGCACATTTCTTAAATGCTTCAACAGGCTTATTGATCTCTCTGATGGGACAAGAACGGCAGGTAAAATATTGTTAGGTGGTATGGATGTTCTCAACGGAAGCGTTGATGTAACTGATGTAAGGCGAAGGATGGGGCTGCTGCCTCAAAGGCCCAATCCTCTCCCCATGTCGATATACGATAACGTGGCTTACGGACCCAGGATTCACGGGATCAAAGACAAAAAGAGGCTGGACCAGATCGTGGAGAAATACCTGAAGATCGCGGGTCTCTGGGATGAAACAAAAGACCGCTTAAAATCACCGGCATCAAAGCTCTCCATCGGCCAGCAGCAGAGGCTCTGCCTTGCAAGGGGACTGGCTGTTGAACCTGAAATAATCCTGTGCGACGAGCCGACCTCTGCCCTGGATCCTGTCTCATCGCAGCACATCGAACAGCAGCTCCTTAAGCTGAAGAAAGACTACACCATCGTGATAGTCACCCACAACATCCACCAGGCTATGAGGCTTGCGGATTACGTCATCCATCTGTATCTCGGCGAGCTTGTGGAACACGGTCCTGCGAATGAGGTGTTCGAGAACCCCAAGGAAGAAAGGACGCGGGCTTATATCAACGGCACTTTCCACACCGATTTTAAGGCAGACATGGAGCTTGACCTGAAAGGGAACGTGTGCCCGTATAATTTTGTATATTCAAAGCAGGCGCTGCATAACCTTGAGAAGGGAAAAACCCTGAGGATGATCGTGGACGACCCCACAGCAGTAACCGAGGTGCCAAGGGGTATGGAAGCCGATGGTCATGATGTGCTTAGCGTAAAGCAGATAAATAAGAAGGATTGGGAGATAGTGGTACGGAAGAAAGAATAGAGGAACCTGACACTGAACAGTATCATGTAAATCGATGTATTTATATAGGTCTAAATATATAGGTCATATAAATTTGAGATGGTGTCGAAATGGCAGATAGTTGTCCGAAATGCGGTGAGGTTTTAGTTTCTAAAACCATTAGAAAGGAATTAGGTACTGGCAGCATTGAGATCCCGGTCTCTGAGGCATGCCCGAAATGTGGCTTTAGCAGGGACATGACGGGAGCAGCAGATGTAAAACCGCCTGCAATGCCCGTGGTAGAGGATGTAAAAACGGAAGAAGTAAAGCGCCAGGTCATTGAAAAACCCAGGGTAACATCCCCACCTCCCAAGGCACGGCCAGGAGCGGGGTCACCCGGTTTCAATAAATTCCTGACCGCAGGTCTGGCAATACTTGTCATCGGAGGACTCGCATGGGCATTTCTTATTGCTCCGACATCGCCCAAAGAGCCAGACGCAGTCATACAGCCAACCCCCACGCCGTTTGTCACCTCAACCCTAGCAGTCCCTGTTGCCACTACAGTTGCGCCTGTTCTTGACGTCACACCGACGGGTAAAAAGGTACAGGTAAAACTCGACAACATGAGAGGATTTTTCAACCTGATAGGAGGCAGCATGAAGATCAAAGCCGGGGATGAGGTACTCTTCACTAACGAAGGGACGTATACGGTCACCCTGGTCAGTACTGATAATCTCTTTGAGCCTAAATTCCTGGATAACGGCAAACGCACGAATTATATATTCAAGAATACAGGCTCGTACGGTTTCTACCTTAAAGAGAATAAAAATTTGAACGGGACTATTATCGTAGAACCTTAGACCATAGTCCAGTCAAGCTGGAAACCATCCAGTGTCATAAGGGTTATTTTCTGGCTTATGCCCGGAAGCTCCTGCGGAATGTCCTCATAGCCTATATACAGCTCGTCGCCGGGTTTGATCTCGGGAGGAGGATTGGAGACTTTCCCGAAAAAGTATTTTTTATCTGTTTTGGAATCCTGGACAACAACGTTCCTCCAGGCTTTTGCCTGCGCAACTCGTACGACCGTACATTTCCTTTTGTATTTCTTTAACTTTTTTATAATTCCGTCGATCTTGGTTTCAACCATCTGGACATCTTCAGCATCTTCTATCATTTTTATGTCACCTTAGGATACCTTGATATACCTGTCCATATGTATTAAAGCATCTATTGCGGTGATAAATATGGGACTCCCAGCAAACAAACGATATCTCATGGAACTGCTCCATAAACACAAACTTACTTACGAACAGGTAGGTAAATATTCGGGCATAGATCCTGAGAGAGTCAAAGCTATCAAGAAAGGTGAAGAACCTACAGACGAAGAGAGGCTCCGTTTAAGGAACGTGGCTTATTCTCTCTCCGAGCTTCGCCAGAAAGATACCGGCGAAACGATGGATTAAACCTTAAAACGCCGGGAAAACCGGCGACCTACATTTTTAGTTATGGAGGAGATGGAACTATCCGTTTTTCGGTTACGATGGCTTGGGTTTTCCTGAAAATTCAGTTCTATCTCAGCCAGCGCTCGAGGGCAGTGATGCAGGCTTTCACAAAGAAATTATATAGCTTTAGAATAATAACTACCTACATGGCATCTGAGATAAATTCAATAAAAGGCACTCTAATCAAGCTGGGCTTTTATCCAGATGAAAAAAGTCTGCTTTCCGATGCCTTTCGTGCGCTTTTTGAGATCAAACCAGAATTAAAGACCGAAGTTGCTATTGACCTCTACAGGAATGGTGAAACCAGCCTCTGGTCCGCAGCAAGGACGGCAGGTTGCAATCTGGAAGAATTTAAGGATATACTTCGAAGCCGTGGTATTGCCGTTAAAATATCGTCAACAAAAAAGGAAAGCGATGCAAGGTTGAAAAAGGTTTTTGGAGTTTGATGTGGACGTAGTACTGGACTGCGATATTGTCAGCACTCTTGCCAAAATAGATAAAATCGATCTTTTAGCCGGAATCTTTAAGGATAGCCGGTTAGTGATTCCAAATGCTGTATATGTGGAATTGCTTGAAGCGGAAAGGATAGGTTTCATATTCACTGAGAAAATATTCAATAGCCAGATTGAAATCACGACAATGATAGGTTCAGAACTCACTGATTTTAAAAACATCGTGCAAAATAAAAAAATTCATCACGGGGAAGCAGAAGGGATAGTGATCGCCAGAAACAGGAATGGGGTCTTTTTGACAAATGACAGAGTAGCTGTTAAGTTCTGTGAGCAAAATGGTGTGGCGGTCCTGGATTTAAAAGATATTTTGAAAATAACGGCAAGGAAAAAGATAGTCGATGAAAATGAGATGATTAAACTCATGAAAGATATTGAAGTAAAGGATAACACGGTTATAGTGGAGAGAGACGAAATTTTAGAAGAATATGAACATTAGCTTACCAGTGGAAATAAAAATCCGCCATCATACTAAAACCGTCTTTTCCTAATAAATAGCAGGGTTGCGGTAACTATACCTACTAGTGTCATGTCAAGGCTAAATTGTCATATGATATGAGGAGGCGGCGCAATTCAGCGCATGCAGGAATTACTATGCTCAGCTTTTGGAAAATTTAACCGCAGATGAACGCAGATAAATGCAGATTTAATGCTGCGGTTTTGAAAAACTATTGCAATCTGACTATCTTCTATAAAATTCCACGCGCCGATAAGTTGCAGAAGCAACCACAAATGAAAAACTCAGAAAAATAGGAGTGCTAAA
>Ga0074199_1000530_pt1 | contig 56676 bp, 53 predicted proteins | sample EPASupsiteSAE347_FD_64528 | JGI IMG/M metagenome (GOLD analysis project Ga0074199, IMG submission 64528) | Bioremediated contaminated groundwater from EPA Superfund site, New Mexico - Sample SAE3-47 | ecosystem: Environmental > Aquatic > Deep subsurface > Groundwater > Contaminated ... | reverse complement strand
GGGATTTGACGCGACTGCGATCAAGCACGTGGCGGTCGTGGTGGATGATCAATTGAGCGGTTCTCCGACAGCGAGCGGCGCGATCACGATCGCGGTAAACGGTCTTTTTTACAGTCCGGTGGTGAATCCCGGGGTAGGTCCGGTGAGTGATTTCAGCGGGATGAATCCTCGGCCGACGGCGTCCGGGATGGAGCCTGCAGGGCATGACACGGTGACGGGTTTCACGCAGACTTCACCGAACCAGTATTCATTCAATTACAACCTGGCGAATGGTATTGTCGGGGATTATTCGAAGTGGGCGGGGAGTTTGATCGGGTTCGGGAGCGGGAGTTTTGATCTGAGCGCTCAGGACCTTGTGTTAGGGGTGAGCGCGACCGGGACATCGAAGATCAAGGTGGAGCTCATCAGCGGGACGCAGCCGAATGAGAAGAAAGTGGTATTAGTGCTTCAGGGGGTGACGGGAGCGAGTCAATTTTACCGGATCACGAAGGCGATGGTGGATGCGATCAATCTGACGGGATTTGACGCGACTGCGATCAAGCACGTGGCGGTCGTGGTGGATGATCAATTGAGCGGTTCTCCGACAGCGAGCGGCGCGATCACGATCGCGGTAAACGGTCTTTTTTACAGTCCGGTGGTTTCCGGTACTATCTACAACCAGAGCAATCTTTCGTTGCTACCGGGTACACCGGTTGTGACGAGCGCCCATGGGTCTGTGGCGGGGGTGGCGGATGGATCCACTATTACGGTACCGGCACAAGCGGGGTCGACGACCTTCAGCATCGTGAGCAATGTTCCGACGCAGGGGAATTTTACTTTCAGTTCTATTAGTTGGGGCTATTTTGATGCCGGGGGAGCGTTCCATGGCACCGGAGGCAGTCTTGGCAGCAGCGTGACGCTGGCACTGAATGGCACCGCGGGGAAGATGTTGAAAGTTGAGTTCATCAATACGTCGAACGTACGACAGGTTTTTTTAGTGACGCTTGCGGCGGGTCAACAGAACTACACATTTGATCTGACGGGGTTCACGACACCGATGGCATTTATTAATTTCGTAAGCGATGAGATCGGAACGACGAATTATACGGTGGAGACAAAAGGATTAGCGTACACGCCCGCAGCTACGGTTGTGACGGGAACAGCGTATAACCAGACGAATATCACGTTGTTGCCTGGGACACCGGTTGTGTCAGGCGCGCACGGAGCGGTGACGGGGGTGGTAGACGGTTCGACCATCACGACCACGCAGGCCAGTTCGACGACCTACAGCGTGGTGAGCAACGTTCCGACGGCCGGAAATTTCACGTTCAGTTCTATTAGTTGGGGCTATTTTGATGCGGGGGGGGCGTTCCATGGCACCGGAGGCAGTCTTGGCAGCAGTGTGACTCTGGCGCTCAATGGCACTGCGGGAAAAATGCTGAAGGTAGAGTTCATCAATACGTCGAATGTGCGGAAGGTTTTTGTGGTGACGCTTGCGGCGGGTCAACAGAACTACACATTTGATCTGACGGGGTTCACGACGGCGATGGCTTACATTAACTTTGTAAGTGATGAGATCGGAACGACAAACTACACGGTGGAAACAAAGGGTTTGAATTACATCCCCGCTTTGGCAGGGACGGCGTATAACTATTCGGCACTGACGGATCTGACCGCTTATGCTCCCGCAGTTCTCTCGGGATCGGGGAATACGGTCAGCGGTCAGCCGAATGCGGTTTTGATCTTCAATCAGAGCTCGGCAAATGAGTTTGAGTATGATTACGATCTTTCCGGGAGCGGAACGTCCTTTACGTTTGTGAAGCTTGCCGGTGGAGCCCTTATGGCGCTTCCGGGTAATCAGCTCGTGATCGCCGCCCAAGGAAGTTCGGTCGGTCGCATGCAGGTCAAATTGCATGATGGAGATCTGAATGAAGCGACCTTCATTTTGGATTTGGAACCGACCCTTCAGAATTTCACATTGAACGCGGCTTCGGGTAATGTTCCAGCATGGTTTGATTGGACGAGGGTGGCGGATATTACTTTCGTTCAGGATACAACTATCGGATCAGCGCTTTCGAACGATTATGTGAAAGTGCAGACGAAGGGGATGGCTTACACCCCTCCAGTGCCCAACGCTGCTTTTGAAGCGACCCGGGCGGCACTGGTCCAGAACGGTGTGAACTATTTTGATGTCGGAGTTGGCGTGGATACGGTGACCCATTTTCCTTACGACAACATGGGCGCGGGTGGGGCTCTTCCAGGTCGCTACACGCAGCCTACCTTGATCGGTTTCTATTTGCAAATTTTGGGTGATGTGGTTCTTGGCAAGATCGATAATGGGATGACGCGGAGCCAGGCGCTGGCCGAGATCAACACGGTCATGACGAATTTACTTAATGTCCAATCCGCGCCCTACAGCCGGAATGGTCTCATACCATGGCTTAACTTGAATCCCCTGGCCACGAGCGGCGATACGATCGCCTTGGGGGACAACGCGAATCTGTCTCAGAGTATTGCGGTCACAGTGGGCGCTCTTGAGTCGGCGGGGTTAACCGGAGCCGATCTGACTGCCGCCCTGTCGATCTCGACCATGGCGGATCAATATTTGAGTAATCAGGCTACAGGATATGCGGAATTTGTGGATGGCACTTTCGGTCTCTTCCGTGCCGCGTATGACATTTCGGACGGCGCGTACTCGGGCTATATGGATCGCGTCGGAAACGAATTCCGTGGGGCGATCGCATTTCTTGCGGCTTACTATGCAGGAGTTCCCGATTCCGTTTGGGATAATTTAACGATCAGCACTAATGACAGCTATATCGACAGGAACGGGCAAGCAATCGAAAACCTTGCTCCGTGGGACGGAGCGGCCTTCCAGATTTTTTGGCCGGAGCTTCGTAACGATGAAAGCAGCTACATCGGTTTTCGGAACACGCTTTACAATATGCTTGTGACCCAACTGGATTATGCCTATCAGAACCGCATCCCGGGTATTCTTTCCACAAGCCTGACCCCTGAAGGGAGCTATTCCGGCATTGGTATTCCGCAAATGGCGGAAGCGAATATGGTTCCTGCCTCTACAAATACGATTGTGGGAGATGTTGGTTCCACGTACGCTTTGGCGGCGGCGATGGGAGTCGATAGAAATGCCGTTCTTGGCTGGATGAATGCCATCAATAATCTTTTTGGGATGATGGGCGATTACGGGTTCTACGATTCCGCCCGATCCGGCAGCGAGATCAGCGATCGCTTCCTCGGGATCGATGTGGCATCGATGGTTCTGGGTCTTGCGGGTAATGGTCCCGATGATTTTACCGCCTATCTTCGAAATCGCGGATTGGAAGATGATTACAATCAACTCTATGACCGCACGAGCCGGCAACTGTCGATCGATCGGACCAATTCAGGAATGCCCAATGCCCCGGAATTTCCGGACCGTTCCATGGCGGTTTTCAGCAATATCGGTTCAGAGGGGACGATCAATTACTTCCAGACGGCAACCACCCCGGTTTATGGTGTCCGCCTTACTTATACCGATCTGCAAGGAGCGGACAGCGGGCATTTCTGGAAGCTGAACCAGGTCTATGATGCTCAGGCGAATCAGTTTATTTTAAACTATTCGGCGGTAGATTCTCCGCAGTTCGTGCGCATTGAACTCAAAGATGGCGCCGGTGTGCTGCTTTATCAGACGACGGTCGCGCTCCAGCAGGGGGCGAAGTTTGCACGCCTTGTGATCGATCTTCCGAATCAAGCCGCTCTTTCCAATGTTCAAGAGATCTGCCTTGTGGTTGATCCTCAGGAGGGAGGGGATGCGACGGGAGATTTCACGGTTCATGCGATCGACTTTCAGCATGTGCCGTCCGCGCCCACGGCTGCTATTACCCAGGAACCGGGCTCGCCTGCCGTTACCGTATTGCCTGTAAATAATGCATCGGTGAGCGGTGTGGGGCAACTCGAGAGTTCCTCTCCAAACAGCACACTGCAACACATACTGGGCACGAATTTCTTTCTGCTCCATTTTGATCTGATCTCCAACAATGCCTTTGCGGGGATTGTACTGAACTTTGATCCCAGCCATAACGGCAGCAGCGCCAATCTTTCTGCCGTTCCGAATCTGATCTTTGGGATTAATGCGGTCTCCGGTGTCGCGAAGAACGTGAAGATCGAGATTGAAGATGTTCGCGGGAATACCTACACCACTTCGAACACGGATATCGTGACATCGGGATATTACAAGTTCCTGTTGTCTTTGGCAGCTGGACGAGTTGATCTCAGCCATGTGAAGTCCATTAAATTCGGTGTGGATCAGTATTCGGTTGCGAGCGGCACGACAGGCGATCTCCAGTTAGAGATCGGCGGCTTGCAATAATCCCAACCCGGGGTTAGAATCTGCCCGTTTGTTTGATCCCAAACATTGGGCACTGCCTTATGGAGCAAGAACCTGGTTTTAGCGATCTCGTCGAATCTTTGCAGAACGTCCAATCATCGTCCCGTCCCACGGGCTCCCGGGACTTCGCAACCCCCACACGGAGGTCTTCCATGAATAATCCGATCTCAGGGCTCATTTTTTTCGCGCTGCTTATTGCCGGTTTTTTTGTAGGTGCGCCTATCTTTATGGCAAATCAAGGTCTAGGGGCCCTTCTCGGCATGGGGTGGTTCTTTATCTCCATGGTCATTGCCTCGGGGATCCAGATGGCGGCGCAATGGGAAAAGGGCGTCGTGTTCCAGCTTGGGAAATTCAACCGGATCGCGGGGCCGGGTCTTTTTTTTATCATTCCCGTTATTGAAGAAGTCCGGAAGATCGATATGCGCGTTCTGACGATGGACATTCCTTCGCAGCAGGTCATTACCCGGGATAATGTTCCTGTGAAGATCAACGGTGTTATCTTTTTTAAAGTGGATGATCCTTCGAATGCGATCATCAAGGTCCAGGATTACCGCTATGCGATCTCGCAGTATTCGCAAACTTCGCTCCGTGATGTGATCGGTCAGATGACGCTGGATCAGCTTTTGACCGAGCGTGAGGAGATCGGGAAGAAGATCGAAGTGAATGTGGAAAAGGACACGGAAGCTTGGGGCCTAGAGGTGACCGGCATCCGGATCCAGGACATCGACATGCCGGAAGATCTCAAAAAAATGATGTCTCGCCAAGCCTCTGCCGAACGTGAAAAACGCGCGACGATCACCAAGGCCGAAGGCGATCGTGATGCCGCGGCGAATCTTGCTTTGGCGGCCAAGACCATGGCGGAAAGTCCGGGAGCCATGCAGCTCAGGACTCTTCAGACGATCGATGGCTTAGGGCCCACGGCATCGAACACCGTCGTGCTAGCCGTTCCTATCAACATTATGGACATATTGGACCAGACCAGCGCGTTCCTGAAGACCAAGATTGGCAAAGCGGCTTGAGGGAATTTTTGGGCAAAAAAAAGCCCCAACTGCGAGTTTGGGAATTCCGCTTTCTCTAGCAACAGTATGAAATAAAAAAGCTTATTGCTCGTCAGGCGAAACCCCCTAGGCCGTGGCTGTTTTGCTCGCGTTGAGGCTTTAGTTTTCGCGAGAAGCGATCGTACAGCTCTTCGTATTTTCCGCTCCTCATTGTCAAAGAAATAAGTTATAATGCCCCTCAATCCAAAGATAACCTCATAGACGGTTTCTGTCAAGGATACGTAACTTTAATAAAATGAATGACTTAGGAAAAAGAGTTTTGATAAGAAAGGCTGTTTTTCGTACGTCGTCGCATTTTTCTTTTTGTGAGCCGGAAATTTCATGAAACCGCTGAATACCACCGAAGAGATCATCCAGGATATTCACGAGGGCCGCATGGTCATTGTGACCGATGATGAGACCCGCGAGAACGAAGGAGATATTATTTTTGCTGCTTCCAAGACCACCCCGGATATGGTCAATTTCATGATGAAGTTCGCGCGGGGGCTCATCTGTGTTCCCATGACGGCCGATCGCATTCAGGCTCTGGGGCTTGACCAGATGAATCCCAACCCCGAAGACCCTATGAAAACGGCGTTCACGGTGTCCGTAGACGCGAAGACCGGTGTCACGACGGGGATCTCGGCCTATGACCGCAATCGCACGATCGAACTGCTAGCGGACCCTGCGATTCAACGCGAAGATCTTATGATCCCGGGGCATATCTTTCCGTTGAAAGCAAAGCAGGGAGGCGTTCTGTGCCGTGCCGGGCATACCGAAGCGGCGGTAGATCTGGTACAGGCTGCCGGACTTCCTCCCGCTGCGGTCATTTGCGAAATCGTTAACGACGACGGAAAAATGGCGCGGCTTTCCGATCTTCTGGAATTTGCGAAAACTCATGGTCTCAAGATCGGGACGATCCGTGACCTGATCGCCTACCGTACTCAAAAGGACAAGCTGGTCAAAAAAGTGAGCGAAGCCACGCTCCCTACGAAGTTCGGGACCTGGACCATCCGGATCTATGAGTCGCTTCTTGACGGGGCTCAACATGTCGCACTTCTTCAGGGACAGATCGGCGATAAGCCTGCGCTGGTGCGCGTACACTCGGAATGTTTTACGGGGGAGGTCCTAAGTTCTTTGCGTTGTGATTGCCAGGAACAGCTCATTGCTGCCATGAAAATGATCCAACAGGAAGGTGCCGGTGTGATCCTTTACATGCGTCAGGAGGGCCGTGGAATCGGGTTGGCCAATAAGATCAAGGCTTACGAACTTCAAGATAAGCACGGGCTTGATACGGTTCAAGCGAATGAAGCTCTCGGTTTTAAGCCGGATCTCCGGGATTACGGGATCGGGGCGCAGATCTTGCATGATCTCGGGCTTTCCAAACTGCGTCTGATGACGAACAATCCGCGCAAGATCGTGGGACTGGAAGGCTATGGGTTGCAAGTCGTGGAGCGCCTTCCGATCATCATGCCGCCGAATCCTGTGAGCGCGAGGTACATGCAAACTAAAAAAGACAAACTCGGACATCTTTTTGACACGGGATCGAATTCATGAAGACTTATCACGGAAAGATCATTGCCGGGGATAAAAAATTCGGGATTGTTGTTTCCCGGTTCAATAAGTACATCACCGACCGCTTGTTAGAGGGAGCCGTGACGACCCTGCGCAAAGCCGGGGTGCCGGAAAAAAATATCAAGATCGTTTGGGTGCCGGGAGGACTGGAGGTCCCGTTCTTTTGCAAACAGTTGAAGTCCCGGAGGCATTGCGATGTTGTGATCGCTCTCAGTTGCGTGATCCGCGGAGGGACTTATCATTTTGAGTGCGTGTCGAACGAACTGACTCGAGGGATCGACCAGGTGGCTCTTGAGACCGGGACGCCGATCGCGACCGGAGTGATCACGGTAGATAATCTCGAGCAGGCGATCGACCGGGCGGGATTGAAACACGGCAATAAAGGCGAGCAGGCAGCCTTGGCGGCGCTTGAGATAGCAAGTCTCAACGAGCAATTATCCGCAGGGGTACAAGGCGCAAGGACTCGAAAAAGAAAAAAGTAGTGTCTTGATCTCAGGATAGACAGAAGGAAAAAATGCTCCGAAAAAGAACTCAGGCGCGCGAATGCGCACTTCAAATTCTCTATCAGTACGAGATGAACCCGGAGCCCATGCCGGAGATCCTGAAGAAATTCTGGTCTCAGCAGGATGAGGCCTTTCCCGAGGATGTGCGGGGTTTCGCGGAGAAGCTCGCGCTCGGGACGGTGGAGCACCAAGCGGAGATCGATAAGGTTGTTGAGCGCCATGCGGACAACTGGGAGCTATCCCGGATGGCCATGATTGATCGCAATATCATGCGATTCGCGACTTATGAGCTGCTTTATCTGTCCGACGTTCCGCCCAAAGTCACTCTCAATGAAGCGGTCAATTTGGCGAAGAAGTTTTCTCAAGAAGAATCTGGGAAGTTCGTGAACGGCGTCCTCGATAAGATCAACCACACTGAAAAGCCAAAATATCCCAAGGACCATGACCCTTCTGCCGCATGAAGTTTGGATGAAACGAGCGCTCGCTCTGGCGGAGAAGGGGCGTTTTAGTGTCAGTCCCAATCCCATGGTGGGCGCCTGCGTTGTTTCCAAGGGGAAACTCGTGGGGGCTGGTTTTCATGAGAAATTCGGCGGGCCACACGCCGAGCCGAATGCTTTGGCCAAGGCCGGCAAGAGGGCCCAAGGTGCCACACTTTACGTGACCATGGAGCCTTGCGCAACCTGGCAGAAAACTCCACCCTGTGCCCCGTACATCAAAGAACGAGGGATCAAGAAGGTTGTGATCGGTTGTCTTGATCCCAATCCCTCGAATCGTGGGAAGGGTGTTCGTTTTCTTCGCGAGCAGGGGATTGCCGTTATAGTCGGCATTTTGGAAGACGAGGTCCGCAAACAGAACGAAGGATTTTTTAAATATATGGCCGAAAAACGTCCTTTTGTGACACTTAAAATGGCGCAAACCCTGGACGGCAAGATTGCAACGCGGGAAGGCCTTTCCCGCTGGATATCTTCCCCCTCCTCACGCGAATTTGTTCACAAGCTTCGGGCAAATCATGAGGCGGTCTTGGTGGGGAAGAATACATTCTATCAGGATGATCCCCGGCTCACGGTTCCTAAGGGTTCACGTTCGCTCGCTACTGGGAAACCATGGAAGATCGTGATGATCTCCGCCCGAGGCTGGTCTCCGAAAGCGCGTATCTTTGAAGACGGCCGGCTCACAATCCTTGCATTTCCGGAAAAAGACCTTAAAGGGATCGTTAAAAAAACAGAAGCTCAAAGAGGAACGCTGATGCTCCTGCCTATTAGGGAAAAGCATGGTCGGATTGAAATTCGCGAGCTTCTTAGAAAACTCGCGTTACTGGGCGTGACCAAGCTTTTGGTCGAAGGCGGGGGGGAATTAGCCTGGTCCTTTTTGGAAGCGGGATGTGTGGACCGCGCTTTTTGGATCCTTTCGCCGAAGATCTTTGGGGGGCGTCATGCCAAGACTTCCGTGGAAGGTCCTGGCGTGAGGACCCCGGATCGGGCATTTTTGTTCAAGACGTCCAAGATGACGCGTTCGGGTGATGATTGGATCTTTGAAGGTACCTTTCAAAAAAATAGGTGAAGAAATTATGTTTACAGGGATCGTTGAAAATCAGGGCATAGTTGTAAAGAGAGAGGATAGCGGCGGCCAGGTCCGTTTTGGTTTCCGGTTTCAGAAAAAAGAAAAAGGTCTCAAGATCGGAGACAGTATCGCGGTATCGGGCGTGTGTCTGACCGCGGTTCGTGTCAGTCCGAGCGGTTTTGAAGTGGACGTGGTACGTCAAACTTTGGAAGCGACCACGCTGGGAACGCTGGAACGAGGGGGTCGCGTAAACCTTGAAAGGTCGCTGAAGATCGGGGATGGACTTGGCGGTCACTTTGTGACCGGCCATATTGACGGGCGGGGGACCATCGTAAAGATCGAGAAACGAAAAAAGAATACGACCTTGTTCCTGACGGCTTCCAAGGATATAATCGCGCTTCTTGCAGATAAGGGGTCGGTTGCTTGTGACGGGATCAGCTTGACAGTGCAGAAGGTTCGCGGAAAGGTGTTCCAAATAGCCGTGATCCCGCATACGCTCCAGGTCACAACCCTCGGCATCAAGCAGGCAGGTTCCGAAGTTAATCTGGAAGTCGATATCGTCGCCCGTTACCTTCAGATGTGCTTTGCAAAAGAAAGATCGAGAAGGACTTTTTCGTCTCGCACAGTTCTTCGGGAGCTCCTCCAGCGGGGGGTTGAGTGGAAAAAAGATTTGAACTGAATGCATCCTCCGAGGTTCTTTCGCCTTTCCGGAAAGAACTTCGTCAGATCCTGGAGCATGCCGGGTGGGAAAAAAAGACCACGAACGAGATCCTTCTGGCTGTTGATGAAGCTTTGACCAATATTATTCGGCATGCCTATGGAGGCGCCGCAGGGAAGATGACAGTCTCTGTCATGACGACTGATGATAGGATCGAGATCGTGTTGGAGGACAAGGGCAAGAAATTCGATCCGACCCAAGTACCGTCACCTGATCTTCCGCGCCACAGACCGGGGGGGCTGGGAGTTCATTTTATTAGGACGATCATGGACCAGATGATCTATGACGATCAGTGCCCGGGCGGGAACCGGCTTCGTTTGATCAAGCGCAAGGCTAAAATTTGAAAGAGAAAGGTGGACCATGAAGATACAATTGACGAATCAGGGGGACATCCATGTCCTGGAGCTTTCAGGGGAATTGGATTATCACTCTTCGCCCGAACTTCGAGAAAAATTAACGGAACTGACCGCAAAACAGGCTTCCAAGATCCTTGTGAACCTGGGGGGCGTGGATTACATGGACAGTTCCGGTATCGCGACTTTCGTCGAGGCCTTCCAGAAGGCGAAACGCTATCAGGGCCGTCTTATCCTTGCGGCGTTGACACCCACGGTTCGAGGCGTCTTCGAGATCGCAAAACTCGATAGCATTTTTGAGATCTCCTCCACCGTCGCGGAGGCTGAGAAATGCCTCGGTGCCAAAGCTTGAGCGAATATTTAAGGGATATATTCTTATGAAGGAATTTGCAGGAAAGACCGGGCAATCGACATTTTTTATTCTGGCGGGCGTCGCCCGTTTATGGAATCTCGGAGCTGCGGTCGCAGGTTACACGCTCTCGTCTTTTTTCAAGAAGAAGGTCATTCCCAAGGAAGCTCTTTTTCGCCAGATGGTTTTAATCGGCATTGATTCCACGGCGATCGTTTCTCTCGTGGGGGCTTCGGTCGGGACCGTTCTGGCTTTACAAGCGGCGTATTCCTTGAAGACCTTTGGGGCTCTTATGTACACGGGAAGTCTTGTTTGTGTCGCGATGGCTCGCGAATTGGGGCCCCTGATCGCATCGATCGTGATCTCCGGCCGGATCGGGGCGCGCATGGCCGCAGAGATCGGGACCATGATGGTGCAGGAGGAAGTGGATGCTCTTACGACCATGGGGATCAATCCGATCCGTTATCTTGTTGTTCCCCGTGTCCTTGCGTTGGCCTTGATGCTTCCGTGCTTGACCGTCATCGTGGATATTGTGGGGATGGTCGGCGGTTGGGCGATCGGAACGACGGGGCTTGGGATCAATTCCACTCTTTATATCGCCAAGAGCATTGAAGCTCTTTGTCTCAAGGATATCTACACAGGACTGCTTAAGAGTTTTATCTTCAGTATTCTGATCGCGTTGGTAAGCTGCCACCAGGGACTTTCTGTTTCGGGGGGAGCAGATGCGGTCGGGAAGGCCACGACGCAGGCCGTCGTGATCTCGATCGTGCTGATCATTGTTGTGGATTGTTTGGCGACGGCGGTCATTTATTACGCCCTGCCCACTTGATGAGGAACCTATGAGCGAATCGGAGCAACACGTTATTGAGGTCAAAGATCTTGTCAAACGCTTCGGGGATCTTACGGTGCTGAACGGGATCAACGTCAAGATCCCGCGCGGAAAGATCACGGTCATCATGGGCGGTTCGGGGTGCGGCAAGACGACCCTTCTGAGGCATCTGATCGCTTTGCATCAACCGACTTCGGGTGCGATCCTGGTGGATGGAACCAATATCGTGGGTCTCAACGAAAAAGATATGAATGCCGTGCGACGGAAGTTTGGCATGCTTTTTCAAGGGTCTGCCCTTTTTAATTCGATGACCGTTGGTGAGAACGTTGCGGTGCCGCTTAAGGAGCACACGGATCTTTCTCCCGAGATCATTCGTATCATTGTCCGCGTGAAATTGGAGCTTGTGGGGTTGACGGGTTTCGAGGATTTTATGCCGCATCAGATCTCCGGCGGGATGAAAAAGCGCGTGGCGCTCGCGCGTGCAATCGCATTGGATCCGAAGATCGTTTTTTATGACGAACCCGGCGCGGGTTTGGACCCGATCACTGCGAGCATGATCGACCGCTTGATCTTGGATCTCAGTAAAAAGCTTAATATCACATCGGTGGTAGTGTCCCATGAAATGAAAAGCGCATTCCGCATCGCGGACCAGATCATCATTCTTCACAAGGGCAAGGTGCTGCAAATTGGCACCGCTGAAGAGGTCAAGAATTCAAAAGATTCCTATGTGCAGCAGTTCATTCAGGGCGAGTCAGAAGGCGTCATTCCGTTCAAACAGACAAGCGAAGCTTATTTAAAAGGGCTTTTGTCCACTTAAAAAGTTATTTCCAGAGGAGGAAAAAATGGATTCATCAAATACTTACTCATCGTCCGAGATCAAGTCCGGGTTTTTTGTGTTGATCGCGATCGTGCTGCTTTTGGTGCTCACGTTCGTGGTCGGGGGCTACTTCAAGAAAGGGGCCAACGAATGGAAGGTTCAGTTCGGGTACCTGAGCGGTCTGAGCGATAGCGCGCCCGTTTATTACGCGGGTCGTGAAGTCGGCAAGGTGGATGGCATTCAGATACTTCCAGGCGAACCGAGGCCGGTCTTGGTGACGATCAAGGTCTCCAAGGACGCCTATGTCCGAAAGGATAGTGTCGCTTTTATCGATACGCTTGGGATGATGGGAGAAAAGTTCATCGAGATCTCCGTGGGCTCGAAAGATGCTCCTCCTATGGAAGTCGGAAAAGTGATCGAGGGTGTCGATCCCATCGCGATGCATGTTCTGATCCGGAAGATGAACCTTTTGGCTGACGAGGTTTCAAAGATGACCGAAAGTTTGAATCCGTTGCTCAAGACCGTGAACGATGTGGTCGGAGGGAATAAGGAAGAGATCTCCAAAAGCATCGGCAATCTCCACGAGGTCTCGGCGAATCTCCGGGATATGACCGCAGAGTTGAAATTGCATCCATGGCGTTTGATCCGCAAAGGTTAATAGAAAGAGCTTTTATGCGTTTTAGAATAGCGGCCTTGTTGCTTATGCTGACGGTATTTCCGGCGTCGTTTGCTTCTGCTGAGGAAACGGTCGGTGATTATATGTATGGGGTCGGGACCAAGTTTGGTCGCGGACTTGAGAACGTGGTTACCAGTTTTGCCGAGATTCCGTGCACGATCCATGTGGACATGAAGGATCAAGGCGGTTCCGGATTTTTCCCGGGGTTGGGCATGGGGACTGTTTATATGTTGCGTCGGATGTTTATCGGGGTATGTGAAGTGGGCAGTTTTTTTATTCCGATGGAGCGGACGATCCCTCGGGTCTGCCATGAAACGAAGCCCGCGGTGGCTTAAGACGGTTCGGTTTTTGAGTTCGCAACTTGGGCGCGTCGATTTTTCAGGATTGCACCTTGACGATGCTGAAAGGAACTTCTTATAATAGCCCGCCAACTTGAATGAAGGAGAAATGATGACGAAGAATGATAAAGTTGTTGCCCCGAAGGATCCGGAGGCGCAAGATGCGCAATTTTTTTCGGCGGTCGGCTATTTGAGTTTTCTCTGTTTTGTGCCGCTTGCGCTCAAGAAGGAGAACAAATTCGCGCTTTTTCACGGAAAACAAGCTCTCGTCCTTTTTATCCTTGAATTGGCCGCGGCGATCCTGAAGGTCGTTCCCGTGTTCGGGGATCTGGTATTTACTCTGTCGTTCGTAGCGTTCGGGATTCTTTCGCTCATTGGAATTGTAAAGGTGCTGATGGGGGAGCGGTGGGAGATCCCGGTGATCCATGAGATCGCCGAACGGATTACGTTCTAAGGCAAACAGGAATTTAGGCCTCGTTACACAATATCCTTTTCTTTTGAGATCAAAAACATTCAAGGGCTGCCATGCTTACAGGCACTAAAAAAGTTCAGCAAGGTGGACAGGACTGGTTCGTGGTCCTCAATCCGGTGCAGAGTGAGCTGGAACGCAACAAGATCGCCCGTGAGATCGCCAAAGCTTTTCGTCTTCCCGTGGATGAAGCCCTTGATCTCGTGCAAAACACCCCCATCATTCTTATGGACAATCTTTTGTATGCGACCGCGCTTCAGGTAAAGCAATATTTTCGAAGCGCTCAAACGAATATCATGATCAGTAATGACGGTTTTTTGAAGCGGCGATGTTATCGGACCGTGTGGCCCACACCGCCCAGTCTCGCATTTCTTCATCAGACAGAACCTCCGGTAGCAGTATCTAAAAAAAATGAGACCGAAATGCTTGACCACAGCGAAGCGATCCAGGAGATCCGGTCCTGGGTTCAGGCCGAGGGGGTCTCCTCGGAGCGTGGTGACCGGGCTCCGTTACAGAATGGGATGGCCAGTCAAAACGGCCGCCATTTTCGAAGCATCCTTGAGGAAGAGCGGGAAAAACTTTTAAAAGAAAGCGTTGGGCTAAAAGAGAGCGTGAGCCAGCTTCGCAAGGCGCTTGAAAAGGCTCAGGCGGAAGTTTTGGAAAAGGAAAGAATTGTGAGGGCGAGCGAAGCCACAACAAAACAGATAGAAAAAGAAGCTCAGGAATTGCAGACTTTGGTGAATCATGCCGAGGAAAAATACGAGCTTCTTCGCGAGGAGTTCCGTCAAACGCGCCAGTATTTTGAAGAAAAATTGGTTTCCGAAGACCATAAGGCCGAAGAATTGCTGAAGCAGATCGAGGAGCGTGACCTGACCCAGAAGGAGCTGCTGCAAGAGAAACAGATGCTTCTCAAAAGTTTTCATGCCGTGAAGAATGATTTTCAGCGCGCCAAGGACGAGCAGGAACAGGCCCGACGCGAATGGGAGAGCCAAGCGGCTCAGTTCCGGAGAGAGCTCGAGAATCAAAAAACCTTGATCGAAGGACTTCATGCGAAGATTAAAAATCTCGAGGAGGGTAAGAAAATCGTTCAGTCGAGTGAAAACCGCCTGATCCAGGAATTAGAGATCCAGACCCAACAGGCTAAACGGTGGGAACAAAAATCTTCCGAGCTTGAAAAGGAAATCCGGCAGATCCGGGGATCTTTCGAAGATCAGCAGAAGTCCTGGCAGGTGCGTCTTGCGCAGCTAGAGGCCCGGGAGATGGATCTTGAAAATGCCCGTAAACAGATCCGTGAGCTTTATGCCGAGTTGGATCAGCGTGAGACTGTGCAGAAAAAGGCCCAGTTCCATGAGCAACTCGTGTCCAAAGAGGCCCGCTTGAAGCAGGTGGTCAAACAGCAGGAGAAGATCGAATCCGAGATTCGTGACCGCGAAGAGGATATGCGTAAACTCTTGGCGGAACAGGAGACGATCGAACGCGAAGTGATCGAAACGAAGCAGGCCCAGCGGCATTTAGCCGAGAAAACAAAACGCGAGAGCCCTGTTTTGGGGCAACACAAGCACCCGAGTTCTCCGGACGCCTCCGCATTGCACACGTCCCATGCCCATCCTGAGGCCATTGATGATTGAAATGGTCTTAAGCAAGATCAAGGTCGATGAGAATCGGCATGAGCAACTCGTGGTTTTCCGGGAAAAAGACGGGAACCGGTTCCTTCCCGTGGTGATCGGATTGCCGGAAATCCATGCCATCAAATTAAAGTTGGGCAACGTTAAGCCGCCGCGGCCGATGACACATGATTTGATGCTCAAAATCGTCCAAGAACTTGGCGGCAAACTCCAAAGGGTCGTGATTGACAAGCTCGAGAACAATACGTTTCACGCCAAGTTGTATATCCTCAAGGAAGATGGACAAGAGGTGGTGATTGATTCCCGGCCTTCCGATAGTGTGGCGATCGCGTTACGTGCGCAGGTGCCTGTCTTTGCAGACGAAGAAATATTAAAAACGGCAAGCGTTTACGAGGTCTAGGTATGGGAAAAAAGATCCATGATGTGATGATCATCGGTGGTGGTGGCGCGGGTCTGACCGCCGCGCTCTATGCTTCTCGGGCAAATCTTTCCACGATCCTTTTTGAAAAACTTGTTTCAGGAGGTCAAATTGCCTCCACCGATCAGGTGGAGAATTATCCCGGCTTCACGGAAGGCATCTCGGGATCCGAGATCGCCCGGAGAATGGAAGCCCAGGCTGTTCGTTACGGCACCCAAATTATTTATGAAGAAGTAAAGAGTTTATCGCGAACAGGGGATATCTTCGAAGCTGTAAGTGCCGAAGCGAGCTATGCCGCGCGGGCTGTTATCCTTGCGATGGGCGCCTCGTTCCGCATGATAGGGGTTCCCAAAGAAAAGGAACTTACGGGCAAGGGTGTTTCTTACTGCGCGACCTGTGATGGGGCATTCTTCAAGGGCAAAAAAGTCGTTGCGATCGGGGGCGGAGATTCCGCTCTTCAGGAGGGGATCTTTTTGACGCGGTTTTCCGACCGGGTGACTATCATTCATCGCCGCGAAAAATTGCGCGCGAGTCCGATTCTTCAGGAACGCGCCAAAATGAATCCCAAGATAGGCTTTATTTGGGATACCGTTGTTGATAGAATCGAAGGCGATAAGAAAGTGGAAGCCGTTCTTTTAAGAAATGTAAAAACAGGTGAGGTGCAAAAGATCTCAACGGACGGTGTTTTTGTTTTTATCGGGCACGACCCTAACAGCGGTTTTTTGAAAGATTTTGTGATGCTGGATGAAAAAGGGTACGTCGTGACCGATGGTTCGCTTGCAACTTCCTTGTCCGGAGTTTTTGCGGCGGGGGAAGTGCGCAAAGGGGCTGTACGCCAGTTGGTATCGGCCTGCGGCGAAGGTTGTGCTGCGTCCTTGGCCGTTCAATCTTTTTTAAACGAGCCCAGGTAGATCCAGTGCTCTTATAATTTTATCTGAAGGGAGTGCCTATGAGCTTTGACAAAGAGTTTGAGCAGAACATGCAACAGCTGGTGCGTCTTCTTAAAAAGATCATGAGTCAATATCCGATGGAGGGGAAAAGTCCCGCGGAGATGATGAGATTCTTCAAAGACATGAAAGACAAAAGCCCGGACGTGAATATTTTTTTTCTGAATATGTCGCCACTTTCTCCGGAAGAGCTGGACGAGATCGAAGGAATATTCGAAGAAGGGATCATGGGCGAGCATTTCAGGTCAGGAGAGCTTAAATGCGAACTCAACGATGATGATCAGTCTTTCCTTAAGCAGCACGGTATCCGTTTCTAGAGCCATCGACCCATGACGCTTTCCAAATTTCTCTCTTTTTGGATTTTTCTTCTAGGTCTCTTTCCCGCGGAGCTTCATGCGGCGAAACCCTTTGATTATTCGGTTTGGGATGCTTTTCTCAAAAAATATGTGAACGAAAGAGGCGAGGTGGATTATCGGTCCATCAAGAAGGATCCGAAGGAGTTAAATGATTCTCTGGCGGTTTTGATGGCGGTCGACGAAAGGGAGATGACATCTTGGCCCCGGGAAGAGACCCTGGCGTTCTGGATCAATGCGTATCACGCTGCACTGATCAACCTCGTGGTCGAGCATTATCCCGTGACTTCCGTTCAAAAGATCCCGAGTTTTTGGGATATCACATCATTCCACATCGGTAAGGAAATTGAGAATCAAAGTCGGTACAGTTTGAACGATATCCGGGTGAAGAACCTGATGGGGGTCTATCGTGACGAGAAGATCCATCTGGCGCTTTCCATGGCGGCCAGGGGCGGTCCTAGGTTAATGCATGAGGCGTTTACGGGTTCCAAGGTGGAAGGGCAGCTTTTTCTTCTAACGAGAGAATTCGTGACAGATCCGGTCCACGTGGATGTTACCCCGGGAAGGAAAAAGATCCGGATTTCGAAAATCTTCAAGTGGTATGGAAAAGATTTCAACCTGGATTTCGGCACCCCGGAACCCCGCGGTAATTTTTCAGAGAGCGATAACGCCGTACTCTCTTTTCTGGCGTATTATCTCGAGGATGAGGCTAAAGGAGAATATTTGCAGGAAGCCAATTACAAGATCGAATATCCCTCCTTTGATTGGTCGCTGAACGATTTCAATAAAGAGTCTGCTTGAGCGGTTCAGGATTTTTGAAGCGCCATTCCAATCGGGCCTAACTCTTTTCGTTTCAAAGGGTTGCGATTTTCTGAAAAGCATTGACAGGCTCAGTGAATTCCCATACTATATCCGCTCTCTTACAGTCAAAGGAGTCATTTCATGGAAAAATATGCCATTGTTGAGACGGGTTCCAAACAATATTGGGCGGCACCCCAGCAGGTGATCGAAGTCGAGTTGTTGGATGCGGCCGAGGGGAAAAAAGAGGTTATTCTGGACCAGGTGATGCTCGTTCAGGATGGGGGTCAGGTGAAGGTCGGGACCCCAGTAATCGCAGGGGCTAAGGTCGTTTGCGAAAATCTCGGGGAGTTTCGGGGCCCCAAGCTGGTGCATTATCGGATGCGCCGTCGTAAGTCGTCCCGGCGCAAACAAGGGCATCGGCAGGATCTGCTCCGATTGCTTGTCAAAGAGATCAAAGTCAGCTAATCATATTTTCTAAAGGAAAACATGGCACATACAAAAAGTCAGGGAAGTACAACCAACGGAAGAGACTCCAATTCCAAACGCTTGGGCGTAAAGGCCTATGGCGGGCAGAAGGTCACGGCAGGCAGTATCATTGTCCGTCAGCGCGGGACTCGTTACCATCCCGGGAATTTTGTTGGGATCGGCACCGATTACACTCTTTTCGCGAAGCGAGCTGGGATCGTGGAGTTCCGGGCGAACCGATCTGTCCATATCATTCCGAGTTAATCCAGTTCCAATCAAGTTCGAAAAGGCTAAAAAGCGATCCTAAGCTTTTTGGCCTTTTCTATTTTTGAGGACATCTATGCTAGTTGATAAAATTCATCTCAAGATCCAGGGCGGACGTGGCGGTAAGGGTTGTGAAAGTTATAACCATCGCAAGGATCACAAGAAGGTTCCTAACGGCGCCGATGGCGGCGACGGCGGAAGTGTGATCTTCCGTGCTTCGCACAATGCCCCGGGTCTCGACCGTCTCAGGTTAAAGCAACATTTAGATGCGGAGTCCGGCGAACATGGCAGCAGTGATAACAAACGTGGGAGCAAAGGAAAGGACCTGATCGTGCTGGTTCCTATCGGAACTTCGATTTATCGTCGTGAGAATCATCTTGCGATTCGGGATCTTCATCTTGAAGGTGAGGAAGTGATCGTGGCTCGTGGGGGACGGGGCGGATCCGGAAATATCGGCGACAAAACGGCGACTTCCGGTGAAGAAGGCGAAAGCCTTGAAATCGATGTCGAATTTCGTATCATGGCCGATGTCTTTCTCGTTGGGCTCCCAAGTTCCGGGAAATCTTCCTTGCTTCATCATTTGACACGTGCCCCGGTGGAAGGTAAGGATTACCCCTTCGCGACGCGCAGTCCGGTATTGGGTGTCCACCCCTACGATGACTACAAACAGATCAATTTTTGCGAACTGCCGTCCATTTTCGAAGGTTCTACGGATGGGCGGGGATTGGGGACCGATTTTTTAAGGCACCTGGTTCGTGCCAAGCTGATCGTGTTCATGATCGATGCGACCCTGAAGTTTTCCCATACCGCGATCGAAGGATTGAGTGTCCTGCAAAGGATCGTTTTTGAGCATGATGCAACCTACCGGCAGATCCCGAGCGTGGTCGTGGTCAATAAGATCGACCTGGGACAGGATATTGGGAAGATCCAGGAGGAGCTCCAGAGCTCGGGGCAGATCTATTTTTTGATTTCAGTGAAAACGGGAGAAGGGGTAGAATCTCTCATGAAGTTTATCCATGAGCGGATCGAGAACGAAGGCCATGTCTGATCGTCTCCAGCATGCTCAAAAGATCGTTATCAAAATTGGCACGAGTATCCTCAGAACTCGTGGGGAAAGTTTTTCCTATCAAGAGCATACCCGTGTCTGCCAAGAGATCTATGCGCTCATCAAGAAAGGGCGGCGTCCGGTTTTGGTGAGTTCCGGAGCAATTGCTCTCGGGATGCAAAGCTGCGGTTTTAAAAAACGACCGAAAGAAATGGCTGTGCTTCAGGCCTGTGCTGCCATCGGACAGGGAAAGCTCATGCATGCCTACGAGAGCTTTTTTGCGAAGAAAAAGGTGCACATCGCCCAACTCCTTTTAACACGCGACGGTCTTGAAGATCGCAAGAGGTTTCTCTGCGCTCGCAATACCCTTGAGACGCTTTTAAAACTCAATATCCTTCCGATCGTTAACGAAAACGATACCGTGGCAGTCGAGGAGATCGCTTTCGGGGATAATGACATTCTTTCCGTTCATGTGGCGCACCTGGTGGGCGCGGATCTTTTGATTAATCTTTCGGATGCGGAAGGGTTTCTTCTGAAGGATGGAACGCGTGTGCGGGAAGTGACCTCCGAGGACGAGATCGACAATAAACTTGTGTTGCATCTGGCGGATAAAAAAAGTGAAGAGACCGTCGGCGGGATGCGTGCAAAGCTTAAAGCTGCGCAGGTGGCGATGCGTCTCGAGATCCCTTTTCTGATCGTGAATGGCCATCGGCCGAATATTTTGCAGGAGATCATTGGCGGAAAAGATGTCGGGACTTTGTTCATCACCTCCGGTGTCAAAAAGAACATGAGGCGGAAGTGGATCGCATTCTCAGCGACTCGGAGCGGCAGTATCGTAGTCGATGGCGGGGCTCATCAGGCGTTGCTTGCAAAAAAGAGTTTGCTGCCCGGGGGGATCGTGAAAGTTCAAGGGAGTTTTGAAGCAGGGAAGGTCGTGGAGCTCGAGACGCTGGACGGAAAGATTTTTGGCCGCGGGGTGGTACGCTACAATAGTCGTGATCTCGGGCGTATTGCAGGTAAGCGGACCGGCGACATTCAGGCGATCTTGGGCAGAAAGTCATGTGATGAAGTGATCCATCGCAACGATCTTGTGATCTGGAGCGAACGATGAGTTGGCGTTCGGAATTAGAGGGCGTTCTGGCGGGTGCCAAGAAGGCGGCATCCCACGCCGGGCAGGAGTCCCCGGTTTTTAAGCGAAGGCTCCTCCTAGATATCGCCTCCCGGATCGAAAAAAAGGCGAAATGGCTTGTCGCCGAGAACCGCAAAGACCTCATGAATGCCAAGGCGAGCCAGCTTTCTTCTGCGATGATCGATCGACTGACGCTCGATGGAGGGCGTGTCAGAGCCATGGCAAAAGGTGTTCGGGCTATCGCCCGCCTCAAAGATCCGATCGGACGTGTGCAGGCGCGGTGGGCGAGGCCGAACGGTCTCCAGCTTCAAAAAGTAACCGTTCCGCTCGGTGTCATCCTGATGATCTATGAGTCCCGTCCGAACGTAACCGTGGAATGCGCGGCCCTTTGCCTCAAGAGTTCGAATGCGGCGATCCTCCGGGGTGGCCGCGAGTCGATGGCTTCCAACCGCGCGCTCGTGTCGATCTTCAAAGAATCCCTCAAACGATACGGTCTTTCGCCTTTTCACGTAAATCTTGTAACGACGACAGATTACGCCGCACTCGATTTCCTTCTGAGGCAGGAAGGCCGGATCGACCTTGTAATTCCACGTGGCGGAGAAAAACTGATCAGGCGGGTCGTAGAAAAGTCGCATATCCCAGTGATCAAGCATTATCAGGGCATTTGCCACATCTATGTCGACAAAAAGGCCGATCTTGAGAAAGCCGTTGCGATCACGCTCAATGCCAAGCTGCAGCGCCCCGGGGTTTGTAATGCGGCGGAAACGCTTTTGGTGCATCAAAGCATCGCCAAGAAATTTTTACCGGTCGTTGGTGATCTTCTAAAAAAAGGTGGGTGTGAGGTCCGAGGCGATAGCGTGACCCGTCATCTTATCCCGTGGGCGAAATGCGCGAAAGCGGCCGATTTCGGTCATGAATTCTTGGAGAAGATCCTCGCGGTGCGTGTCGTCAAGGATCTGGGGGAAGCGATCCGTCACATTGAAGCTTATGGTTCCCATCATACGGACGCGATCGTGACCCAGGACAAAAATGCGGCCAAAATCTTTCAAAAAAAAGTCGATTCTTCGTCGGTGATGGTCAATGCCTCGACCCGTTTTTCCGACGGATTTGAGTATGGGTTTGGTGCGGAGATCGGTATTTCGACCGATAAGATCCATGCGCGCGGTCCGATGGGATTGGAAGGACTCACGTCGTACAAATACATTGTGGAAGGGAATGGTCATATACGCTCTTAAAAGCGGTCTTTCCGCATGAAGATTGGTATTCTGGGAGGGACCTTCGATCCTATCCACCGCGGGCATTTACATCTTGCTCAAAATGCCCGGGTTCAGTTCTCACTTGATAAAATCATTTTTGTTCCAGCCTACCAGCCCCCTCACAAACAACAATCCCTTTTACGCACATCGGCTGCAAACCGTTATGAAATGGTCCGCTTGACCATTGAAGGCGAACCTTTCTTTGAGCTCTCAGATTGCGAGCTTGCGAGAAAAGGTGTTTCTTACACCTGTGATACCCTCGATAAATTTGAAAAAGAATATCCCGCCGGGACATTTTTTTTAATCCTCGGGGAAGATTCGTTCAAAGGGATTGATACCTGGTATCGCGCCGCTGAACTCAAAAAAAAGGTTCGGTTCCTTGTGGCAAAGCGAAGTACCGGTGAAATTCATGCGCCCGAAGGCGCCCGTGTCGAATGGATCCAGATGCCTTTATGTCCGATTTCCTCTTCCGGGATCCGTGAGGCCATCGAGCAGGAAAGGGATGTGGAAGATCAAGTCTCTTCAAAGGTCCTTCAATTCATTCATACGCGCGCTCTCTATCGGAAAACAAGAACATGAACACAACTTTACATTGGATTGTTTTGGGAGCGCTCTTCGTCCTCTCCTTTTTCTTTTCTGCGTCCGAAACAGCTCTTTTTTCGCTTTCCAAACTGGATAAACGTAAGCTCAAGGAACGGTACCCGCATCTTTCAAAATGGATCTTCGAGCATTTACAGGCGCCGCGCAAGACGCTCGGTACGATCCTGATCGGCAATTGGGCGGTGAACACGCTGGCGACGGCTATGGTAGCGTTGATTGTTCTTAATATCTTTGGGAATGCGCGTCTCGGTATGATCATGGCAGTCTTTACTGTTTTTCTTATTGTTTTTTGTGAGATGTTTCCTAAGATCCTGGCGGTTCGTGCGCGTGTCAAAATGGCTCTTTTGGTCTCACTTCCCCTTAAGTTTTTCGCTGTATTATTTGCTCCTTTTCGGATTGCGATGCGTTTTGTTACGGATCGCATTCTATCTCTGATTGTTCACGAAAAGATCGATCAATCCGATATGATCTCTGAAAAAGAACTTAAAGTGCTTGTAAAGATCGGAGAAGAGGAAGGGGTTTTGGGGGGGCAAGAACGGCATATGATCCAAAAGCTTCTGGAGCTTGGGGAACGGCCGGTCAAGGATATCATGACTCCGCGGACAGACTTGATCGGTTTGGATATCGAGGAGCCCTCACAAAGGCATGAGGAGCTCATCCGGAAATTTCACTTTACGCGCTTGCCTGTTTTTCAGGGCTCGTTGGATCATATTCTGGGGGTCGTTGAATCGCAGAATTATCTTTTGCAGGAACCGCTGCCCGATGTAAAGCAGGTGATGCAGGAACCTCTCTTTATTCCGGAAAGTAAACGGATCGACGATCTTCTGGAAACATTCCGGAGCAAGAATGAGCGTTTTGCGATCTGTGTGGATGAGTTTGGTGGGACAGCCGGGGCGGTGACGCAGGAGGATATTCTCGAGGAGATCTTCGGGGAGTTTTATGATGAATATGCCAAGGTCGAGAACCCTATCCGGCGTTTGGGCGAGGATCTTTATCTGGTCGACGGGAAGGTTAGCCTTGCGGAGCTCAACGACTTTCTTTCCTCGCGTTTGATCGCAGAAGAGGCCACGACGCTCGGGGGTTATCTCTTTGAAAAAATGGGAGTGGTTCCTGTCAAAGGCGCGGTTTTTAACACGGAGCAATTCGATTTTGTGATCCAGGATATGATCCGGCAACGCATTCACCAGGTTACGATCAGGAGGAAGCCATGATAGGTCTCCTGACCCTGTTTTTCCTGTCTCTTGTGGCTTCGGCGTTCTTTTCGGGGGTTGAAATGGCGTTTGTTTCAGCGAATAAATTAAGACTTCGCGAAATGGCAGACTCCGGAGACAAAAAAGCCAAATTTATCATGCAACTCCAGCAGCATCCTAATTATTTTCTGACCGCGATCCTCATCGGAAATAACGTGGTGAACGTTACGGCGATTTCGATCGTAACCTATATTTTTAAAGAATATTTGGGTTGGAATAGCGAATGGACCGTGATGCTCGTGATTGCGCCGGTATTGATTATTTTTGCGGAGATGGTTCCCAAGGATTACGGGCGCTTGAACGCGATTCCTTTCTTATCGGGGAAGATCTTTTGGCTTAAGGGTCTTAAGGCGGTTTTGTACGGACCGATTACCCTATTCTTCAAGGCGCTGAATTTTTTCTGGCCGTCTTTTCAGCAAGGCGTCGTTCGGGATATCTTCGTGAACGAGGAGGAATTTCGCTCACTCATCGACGAGAGTACGCAGAAAGGCATCGTGGGAGCCGAGGAAGAAAAATTGATCCATACCATCCTCGATTTCGAGCGGATCCAGGTCTCCTCGGTGATGATCCCTGCGGGGAAAGTCCCCATGGTTGACATTCACAGCAAAATTGGGGATGTCAAAAAAATTGCGCGGGAGATGCGTGCCCGCATGATGCTCGTCTATGAGGAAATACCGTCCATTATCATGGGGATGGTCTATGTCTTCGACATCCTATGGGAAGAAGAGAACGCGCAAGGGCTTCATGATTTCCTCCGGGCTCCCATTTTTATTACCGAGGATACCTCCTTGGAGAAAGCTTTCCTGACACTCCAGAAAAAACGCCAATCCTATGCCGTTGTGACCGATCGAGCCGGAGATGTTAAGGGGATTGTCCCGATTGAGCGGCTTCTTATGTTCGAAAAATACTGAACGTTACCCGATTTTTTCCGTCTGATAACCCTTTTTCCGATAAATGGATCTTACTGAAGAAGGTCCCGTTTTTTACCCTCTCGTTTGATTTTCTCCGGCGTATTTTGATCTCTCCCAGAGCGACTTCATTACTGTAAAGCTTTAGTAAGCGAAGCCGTTACATTGATACAAGTAAATTCAGCTCAGGGGGACGAACTTTTTGAGAGTTATCGCTGTTGCGAACCAAAAGGGCGGGTGCGGGAAGACCACCACTAGCATCAATTTGTCGGCGTGTCTAAATTTTCTTCAAAAGAAAGTTCTCATAATCGACTTGGACCCGCAAGGACATTCCACGATCGGATTGGGGGTCAAGACGCAGAAGGGGATGTTGACCCTTTACGACCTCTTAAGTCCGCTTCAGCACATGCCCCCTCCTTTCTCTGAAGTCATCCGGAACCTACGGCCGGATTTTGATCTCATTCCCTGCAACGCCAGTCTGAATGCCCTCGAAGAAGAATTCGGGTTTGTGCCTAATTACCATCTAAAACTTCGGGATTTTTTGGCCCGAATCGAGGAAGATCAGCGCCATTATGACTTTGTGGTTCTTGATTGCCCTCCGAATCTTGGGACCCTTACCTGGAATGCGCTTCATGCGGCAGATGAAGTCGTGGTTCCTGTTGAACCGTCGTTTTTTTCACTTCACGGGCTCGCGAAAATTTCGGAAACTCTCCAGATCGTGAACCGGGGCCGGGAAACGCCTCTTGTCGTTCATGCGCTTTTGACGCTTTTCAACTCCCAAGTAAATTTTTCTCACGAGATCTATGACGAAGTGAAAACCCATTTTCAAAACCGGCTTTTCACAACGATCATTCATGAACATATCAGTCTGAAGGAAGCGGCCGCTGCGGGGCAGAGCATCGTTCAATATGCGGCCCAATCGCCGGCTTTTCAGGATTATTTGAATCTTGCGGTTGAATATTTGGAACGAGATTGGAACCGGAGACTTCCGGAAAAAGAGCTTGGGTGGGAGCAGGTTTTCAAAAATCATTTCGGGCCAAGACAAATTTCCGATGGGGTCCTTTTTCAGTTTTTGAGTAAAACAGCGTCTTCGGTAGAAATCGCCGGGGATTTTAATCGCTGGGTTCCTGAGCCGCTCATTCGTCGTGATCAGGACGGACTTTGGCAGAAGGTTATTTCGGTGGGGCTCAAGACGTTTCGCTACAAGTTCATTGTGGACGGAGAGTGGCAGGTCGATCCCAATCAACCTGCGCAGAAGGAAAATGCCTATGGAGGCATCGACTCTTACATGGAGTTTGCTTCGTGATGGATGATTCCAAAAAGCTTGTTCGCGGGCTGAAAGACATTTCACCTCTTTTTGGCGCAGTTTCCGCAGAAGTTCCGGTCCGTCGTTCTCCTGAAATCCAGGTGCTTGGTGTTTCAAGTCCCGATTGCGATGACGATTCGCTTTTCTTGAACACATTTTTTGCTTCACAGATCGTATCTCCGGAGAGAGCCTGTTCTCTTGTCAGCGTTTTATCGCGCAAGACCAGAGTTCCTTCTGGGTTCGGGGATGGTCTGGCAGAGTCGTTTGGGGATCACCTTGAGCGCTATTGTCTTTATTGGGACGAGCTTCATGATCTTATCAGCGGTTCTTCTTTTTCTCGATCCGGGGAAGCGCTTCAGAGTCGTGATATTTTTCTGGATTTCGAGTACCGTCATCTGCTTCACTTTGAAAAGGTCATTTCTTTGCTAGATAAATGGGTCCTGTTGTTAAGACCCACGGCTGAATCCTTGACGGAAGGCTACAAAATGATGAAGGCTGGGCTTGCCCTTAACCCGCAGCTCGAATTCTATATCACCTTGTCGGGAAGGGCGGAAGAGGCCAAGGGGGCTATGGTCTTCGATCGGTTTTCAAGCTTTGTGTCCGGGCATCTGAATGCTCAGCTTGGGTGGCTAGGGTGGATGGATCTTGCGGACCCTGCGCGACATTTTTCAACGGCTCTTTATGCGGAGCCGTTGAAATATCAGCAGTGGAATTCAAAGCCGAATCTCCGGAAATACCTGCTGGCTGATTGGACCGAATCGTTGGAAAGAAAAACGAGAGCTTGTGCTTTGGCCGAGGTGTCACAATGATTGCCATTCAAGAGCGTGTTACGCGGCGGGAGATCTTTCAATTGATCCGCTCGTCGATCCAGGAGCTTCACCCGGACAAAGTGATCCTCGAGGATATGGATGGCTCCCCGTTCCTTTTTAAGAGCAAGGATGCGCAAGTCTGGGCGCGTATTTTTTATCGGTCAATGCGGGATTATTCTGTGGAAGAATTGCAGCGGGAGATTAAAAAACTTTGGGTGATGATGCCTAACGATGCAACACTTTATCTTTTCTATCCGGAATTGGACCGGCAACAGATCTTCAGGATGAACGGTTTTAGTGATCGCTTGAGTTTTTTTGAGTATGCTGGGCTCTTTGGCGCTGATAGAGAAAAATTCAGTGCGCGCATCTGCAAATGGATTCCTTCCTCCATGTCCGCCCTCAGTCTGGCCCAAGAGGGGAGGGTGCTCCCTCGCGTTCGTATCTCCACAGTGAGCTTTTTGCAAAGCGCTCGCTTGACTTCACAAGAAATCGCAGGTCTTGCCGAATTATCCATGGCTTTGCATCGGGTCTGAAGCAGTCCTCCCTATAATCTGCCTGTATTTCCTTCCAATCGCGGCTGACGATGGAGGTCACTTCCATTGACAATGCCTCCCAAAACGATAATAATAAGTTAGCTTCTGTGTCCCACAATGTCTCCAAAGGAGAACGACCATGGCCAATAATAAAAAGAAGGAAGATGTCCAGGAGAAGATCCTTGATGTTGACGCGAGCATGCAGGGAACGATTTCGTTCAAGGATCCCGTGAATTTGCGCATCAACGGAAGTTTCGAGGGCAAGCTTGACGCGCGCGGCAACCTCACGATCGGTGAGAACGCCAAGGTCAGTGCGAATATTCACGGCGACAATATCGTCATTGCCGGAAAAATTACCGGGGATGTTATCGCGACCCGGAGTCTTTCCATCCTTGGAACGGCAACTCTCAAGGGGAACCTTACGACCCCGCGTTTAAGCATCGGGGAAGGCGCGATCCTTCAAGGGCTAGTGAGCATGCAAGGTTTGAATGTCTCAGATGGATCGGATGTTTTTTTGACTCTGAAGGATGTGGCCCAGTATTTGGAGGTTGAGGCGCGCGTAATTGAAGAGTGGGCACATTCCAAAAAGATCCCGGCACGTTTTGACAATGGTCACTGGATCTTTACCAAGGCAGAGGTGGATCAGTGGATCCAGAGGGAGAGGGCTTCGGTCTAACACCCCGCATTTTATTTGCGGTGTTTTTCCTGTCGTAAAGTGTTCTCATGCCGTTTAGCTATAAGGTGACTGCTAGATTATGAATAATATGCTGACCTTCGATGAGGTGAAGAACTTTCTCGAGGTCGAACAGCAAGTGATCGAACAGTTCATCCGGGATGAAGTCCTGCATGCCTACAAGATCGGCGGTGTGTACATTCGCTTTCGGAAAGAAGAAGTTCTCGGCCTTAAGTATGATGTTCTTTTGAAGAAAAAAAAAGGCGGAACTTCCGGTTCCTTCGGACAGCGGTTGTGGGATTTCTGGCGTTTCAATAATTTTTACATTATCTCTCTGCTGATCATTGCGGCGCTGGCGTATTGGTTCTTGCGCACCACGGTATCTTTGTAAGGGCGGCTATTTTGAAAATTCTTCAAGGCATCGATCTGGTCAAGATCGAACGGGTGGAACGAAGGATTAAGGGGCCGTCCGGGAAGGTGTTTTTGAACCGTGTTTTCAGCGTTGGGGAGCAAGCCTATTGCGGTTCTAAACGCATGAAATTCGAACATTACGCGGCTCGTTTTGCTGCAAAAGAAGCAGTTCTGAAGGCGCTAAAGATTTCTCCTCGGAAAAATCGAAAGCTTTCGGAGATCGAGATCAAACGCGAGGCTACAGGGAAACCGTTTATCGCCCTGAGCCCGAAGACTCGCAGACAGCTCCGCATTCCGGCGCAAGCGCAGATCGAGTTGTCCATTGCGCATGAACGTGAATATGCGATTGCAACGGTTGTGATCGTGTTTTTCTGAACAAAAGAGATGTGAAATGAAACAGAAGATCCTCATCGTCAACGCGGATGACTGCAATTTGACCTCCCAGGTTACATCGGCCATTTTGAAAGCTCACGAGAACGGGATTGTGACCAGCACGACTTTTTTAATTAATCTTCCGGTGGGGCCGGGTGTTGTCCGGGAGCTTTTGAGCAGAAAAAAACTCGGAATCGGACTTCACATGAATGTTACCCTAGGAAAACCCGTGGCTCAGCCGGAACTTGTGAGGTCGCTCCTTCAGAAGGACGGGCGTTTCAAAAAAAAGGACCAGTATTCTGAAAAGAAACTGCCGCCGGTTTCCGAGATCCTGGAAGAATTCAAGGCGCAGCTTCTAAAATTCGTCAAGGTCTTCAAACGACTGCCGACCCATGTGGATGTTCATCACCACATGCACGATTTTCGGCCGTTCCTGGAAGCGCTGGCGGTGATCGCGAAAAAACACGATCTCCCTGTTCGTTGGACGCGGCTTTTGACCGAACCGGAGGTCAGAAACTTCCATAAGGACCTCAGGACCACCGACCATTTTTATGGAAATCTGGATCCGCACACGTTCTGGACGGAAGAAGTGTTGAGGCATTTGCTTTTCACACTTCCCGAGGGAACAAGCGAGATCATGTGCCATCCGGGATGGGTGGACGATGAGCTTTGCTCGATCAGTTCGCTTACGGTCCCGCGTGAGAGGGAGTATCAGCTTTTCAGTCTGAGGGAACTACGTAGGTACGTCGACCATCTCGGGATCCGGTTGGCACACTTTGGGAACCTGCGTCAGGGCTGTAAAAGCAGGAGAGCGACTTAGGACATCGCTGTAATTTTTATTTTGTTCCTGGGAGAGCGCGAATCTCGAACGGATTGTCGACCTGTCCAAAGCCGGTGTTCGGGGATGAGAAAAAGCGCTACTTTACGATGGTCCCATCAAGCGTTTCGAAGATGATCGTTACGAGATTATGACATTTGGGGCATTTGATCTGCTTGAAGGCTTGTATATTATCGTGTTTGGGGCGGTACATGATCGAAAGGATCTTAGTAACGAAGCTAGCTTCACTGCCGGACCATTGGCAAGCAGGACAACTATAAGCTGATTTCATGATCGCCTCTCGTTAATGTTTACTGACCTTTGTTGCGCATAAAAAGCATCGGCCATCGCGTGTAAAAACTTTAAATGTGTTTAGATTTCCAAAAAGATCCCAAAAGTATCCGGAGGGTGTTGTGAAGATCAGAATCATCGGTTTTATGTCTGTATGGTTGCTTTGCCTGAGTTTTTCTCCCGCTTATGCGGCCGAAGAGCCCGGATATTTTACGCAGATGGGGTGGGCCGTTACGCGAGGGCTGAAGAACATTGTGAGTTTCCCTTGGGAGATTCCTTCGACCATCAGCTGCTATGATCAAAAAACCGACGGCAATCCCCGTGTTTTTCGTGATGCGGCGGGTTTTGTGGATGGAACGTTCCGTGCCGTGACAAGGCTTGGCTGCGGCGTTTGGGATGTTGTCTTTTCTCTAGTGCCCGGGCAGCAAAATGAATTGCTCCTAAAGCCCGAGACCCTTTTTTGAGTTTCGGAACCCTTTTCTTGTAAATCCGCAGTATCTTAAGTAGAATACCGACTCTTGTGCGCTCAGAACCTGAGTGCAGACGGGAAAATCGGAAGAAGTTTTTGCTTCTTTGTATCATGGGCCGGTAGTTCAGTTGGTAGAACGCTACAATGGCATTGTAGAGGTCAAGGGTTCAACTCCCTTCCGGTCCACCAACTCTCAATGAGTTGGCATGGTGCCATCACAGCCCAAGGGAGGCCGTGTATGGCACCTGCACCATTCTTTTAGCCATGAGCCTTGAGTGGGGGGCATGGGCCCATTATTGCCGGCGGTTCAGTTCTTGGGACTCATGGTTTTGTGCTGCATTTTGCGGGGATGGCGGAACTGGCAGACGCACTGGACTCAAAATCCAGCGGTAGCAATACCATGAGAGTTCGACTCTCTCTCTCCGCATTGCTTCGCTATTAGGAGATTGCCTGTTCATGGCCAGCGGCTTTAAAGCATATCCTTTCGACGAGATCGAAAAAAAATGGCAGGCCTACTGGGCCGACCACCAAACCTTTCGCTCTCCTGATCCCGGCGAAGCCGGCAGCGACAAACCCAAGTATTACATTCTCGACATGTTCCCCTATCCCTCCGGTTCCGGCCTCCATGTGGGTCATCTCGAAGGTTATACTGCGACCGATATTGTCAGTCGCTATAAGCGCATGCGCGGGTTCAATGTTCTTCATCCCATGGGTTGGGACGCGTTCGGACTTCCCGCCGAACAATACGCCATCGAAACCGGTACGCATCCTCGCGAGACCACCCAGAAGAATATCCAGACCTTCAAGCGCCAGATCCGCCAGGTCGGTTTCAGCTATGATTGGGAACGCGAGATCGATACGACGGATCCTCATTATTTCCAATGGACTCAATGGATCTTCATGAAACTTTTTGAAAAAGGTCTCGCTTACGAATCCGAGATTCCGGTATGGTGGTGCGAAGGCTGCAAGACCGTACTCGCGAACGAAGAAGTCGACGCCAACGGCACCTGTGAGCGCAAAGGCCACAAGGATGTGTACCGCCGTCCACTTCGCCAGTGGATCCTCAGGATCACGGCCTACGCCGAGCGTCTTTTAAAAGATCTGGACCTTCTGGATTGGTCCGAATCGATTAAAGAGATGCAACGCAACTGGATCGGGAAGTCCGTGGGCGCGGAAGTCGATTTTAAGTTGGAAAATGGTTCGGAAGTCATCCGTGTCTTTACCACGCGGCCGGACACTCTTTTCGGAGCAACTTATATGGTTTTGGCCCCCGAGCATCCGATGGTGGCAAAGATCACGAACCCGGCCCAAAAGGAGGCCGTGGGGGATTATGTGAGTATCGCGACGCACAAGTCCGACCTTGATCGCACCGATCTTGCCAAAGAAAAGTCCGGCGTTTTTACAGGCGCTTATGCGATCAATCCCGTCAATGATAAAAAAATCCCGGTTTGGATCGCGGATTATGTGCTTATGGGATATGGGACCGGTGCCATTATGGCTGTGCCGGGACATGATACTCGTGACCTGGAATTTGCTCGCGCCTACAATCTTCCGATCGAAATCGTCGTACAGGCACCGGAAGGGAAAGAATCGTTAGGGTTTGTGGAAGACGGCACTAGCGTGAACTCTGGCTTTATTACGGGGCTTTCGACGCCTGAAGCCAAACTGAGGATCACGAAATGGCTAGAGGAAAAAGGAGTTGGCAAGGAGAAGATCCAGTACAAACTCCGTGACTGGCTTTTTAGCCGTCAGCGTTACTGGGGTGAGCCGATCCCTGTCGTGCATTGCGCGAAATGCGGCGCTGTCCTTATTTCTGAAAGTGAATTGCCGCTCAGACTTCCGGAAATGAAAGATTATACGCCGACGGGGAATGCCGAACCGCCGCTTGTCAAGGCCAGGGATTGGCTCCGTTGCAAATGTCGGAAATGCGGCGGCGCGGCCACGCGTGAAACGAACACCATGCCTCAGTGGGCGGGTTCGTGCTGGTATTATCTCCGTTTTCTTGATCCGAAAAATATGAAAATCCCGGTCGATCCTAAGAAGGAAAAATACTGGATGAACGTGGATCTTTATGTCGGGGGCGCGGAACATGCGGTGCTCCATTTGCTTTATTCAAGGTTTTGGCACAAGGTGCTTTATGACATGGGTGTTGTCTCGACGCTCGAGCCGTTCCAGAGACTTACGAATCAGGGCATGATCCTTGGCGAAGACAGCCAGAAGATGTCCAAGTCGCGCGGGAACGTGGTCAATCCCGATGAGATGATCGCGCAGTACGGCGCCGACAGTCTCCGGCTTTACGAAATGTTCATGGGACCTTTGGAAATGACCAAGCCATGGGCGAATTCCGGCGTGGAAGGGGTCTACCGGTTTCTCGGGAAAGTATGGAGGCTTTTTATCGATAAGGACGACAAACTTCATGCGAGCATCGTTCCGCGTGCGCCCCATGCTGGCGAGTTGAAAACGCTCCACAAGACGATCAAAAAGGTGACGGAAGACCTGGAGGGGTTGCGATTCAATACGGCGATCTCAGCTTTGATGATCTTTTTGAACGAAATATCAGAGGCGCAAGACCATTCGCGGGAAGTGCTTGAAAAATTCCTCCTCCTTTTAGCGCCTCTTGCGCCTCATATGGCTGAGGAGCTCTGGCAACGCATGGGGCATACCGATACTCTTGCTTATGAGAAATGGCCTGAATATGATGAAACGCGTCTTGTAGAAGATGAAATTGAGAAGGCTATTTTGATCGGCGGTAAAGTTCGGGCCAAAATAGTCGTTTCTCGTAACCAGGGTGAAGAAGAGATTCGAAAACTTGCTTGCGAACAGCCTCGCATCAAAGAATTGTTGGTGGGGAAGACCATCAAAAAAACTTTTATTCGAGCTAACACCATAAATTTGGTTATTGAAGATGCCTAAAGTTGAGATTAAAAATCAGAAGATCTTTGTTGGAAAGAGAGAAGTGCCGTTGATTTCCGGCGAAGTCCACTATTGGCGCCTCAATCCCCACTATTGGCGTGAAACGCTCCGTCGTGTTAAGGAAATGGGTCTTGAGATCATTTCCACGTATGTCCCCTGGGATTTTCACGAGTATAAGCGGGGCCATTTTGATTTCATCGGAAAGACCGATGGGGCGCGCAATCTTAAGGCTTTTCTCGAATTGACCCGCAAAGAAGGCTTCTGGCTCATCCTCCGTCCGGGGCCCTATATTTACAGCGAATGGCCGCGTGACGGCGTTCCTGATTATGCCTACAAATATCATCGCCTGCATCCCAAGTTCCTGGCCTATGCCAGGGAATATTTGAAGCAAGTAAGCAAGATCTACATGCCCTATCTTGCCTCGCGCAAGAACGGTCATATCCTGATGCTTCAGGCGGATAATGAGATCGATCCCTGGCCAGACGTGTTCGGACATCAGTACGGACTTTCCAGAAAACCGGGACTTTTTCAGGATTTCATACGTGATCTTTACAAAGGGGATCTTCCCGCGTTGAACGAATGTTGGGGCACGAATTATATGTCTTTCCTGGAAACGTCGCCTTTTATCGCGACCATGCTTGCCAACGAAACAGGACTTCCGCTGAAAGGAGATAAAGAGCTTAAGCGGCATCTTGATTATTTTAAGTTTAAGTACGGGTATTCCAATGAAGTTGCGAAAAGAAGTATTCAGATGTATCGCGATCTTGGTGTGGATATTCCGATCTATTTGAACACCTATCCATTTTTTTACGCGCACGATTGGGCTGATTTCCAGGAAGTCGCCGACGGGGTGGGGCTGGATCTTTATCCTTCCAATGAACTCAAAGAAGATGAGTTTGAACATCGCAAGCTTTGCGATAAGATCCGTTATCTCACGAGTGTTTCCAGGCTCCCGTTCATCGCAGAATTCCAGTCAGGCATTTGGCATGGTCGCCATTATGAAACCAGCGTGCTCACGCCTAACCATTATCGGATGATCTGTTTCTCTGCGCTTCTTGCCGGGGTCAAGGGATGGAATTGGTATATGCTCGTCAACCGTGATAATTGGTACATGTCGCCGATCAATGAGTGGGGCCGGGTACGCGGTGAGCTTTATGATGTTTTCAAACTGATCGTTTCTGTTTTTAAACAGTTAAAACCGACATCGCTTAAGAAACTTACCGAGATCGGTGTCACCTTTAACCCGCTTCAGTACGCTGCCCGAACGCTTACCCACAACAGTCCCATTCTTACCGCGCTTTATCAAGGAGATGTGGACTATGACATGTGCGATCTGCGTCGCAAACTTCCCAAAAAGAAAGTATTCTTTTACTCCGGCAACCAGTGGCTTGAGAAGATCGCACATCAGAACCTGCGACGTTATGTGGAGGAAGGCGGAATTTTGGTGGCGTTCCGTTCGTTTCCGCGCAAGGACAACGATTTCAAACCGTATCAGGTCGTGGGATTTGAAGAGCCGGAACGTACTCTTTTTGAGTTCAAGCGGCAATTCACATTAACTCTTGGAAAAGGGGCTGCACCGATCACGGTCAATAGTTCGGTCTATGTTTTTGAGGCGGAGGGATGTGAAAAGATCCAAGCGGATCTCGGGACCTACGGAAAGCAGACGGTCGGATACATGAAGAAAATCGGCGAAGGAAAGATCATACATTTAGGCATGGAGCCAACGCCGAATTTAGTGCTTGGGGTTTTGAACTATCTCAAAACACCCCTGGTCAGTTATTCGATGACCCGGGACGTAAAAACAGCGCTTTTTAACCGGGGAAGGCGTTATTTTCTTGTGTTGGTCAATAATGGTAACGAAGATAAGAGCGCCGCGATCTATCTTCCGGCGCTTGCAGGGATCAAAGGGAAGATGGCCGTTCGCGATCTGATGAGCGGGGAAGTGGCAGTTTATTCTAAAGAGGGCCGCCATCCACTCAATCTTCATGTTGCGCGGAAAGACGGCCGTGTTTTGGAGCTCACGTTCTCCCGCGGTTGAGGATGATTTTTCTTTAGGTTTTTTTTACTGTCATCTCAATGAACGGGGGAAGTGATTCTTGGAGAGGGAAGAGCATGTACGAGACTTTTTTTGGATTAAGTGAATCCCCCTTTAATATGACGCCGGACCCGCGTTTCGTCTATTTGAGCCGGCATCATCAGGCGGCGCTGTCCGCGATGTTCTATGGCGTGAACCGGCGCTCCGGGTTCATCCAGATCACCGGCGAGATCGGAGCGGGGAAAACGACGCTTTCGCGTATGTTCCTTCAGCAACTCGGAGAGAATGTTCACAGCTCGCTTGTCTTCAATCCGAAGCTTTCCGAACTGGAGCTTTTGCGGGAGATCGTCGAGGATTTCGGGTTGAAACCTAAGGCGCGGCGGCGTAAGGATTATTTTGATTGTCTGAACCGTTTTCTTCTTGAGGAGAGCGCCAAGGGATTTAATGCGGTGCTTATTATCGACGAGGCCCAGCTTCTGCCGCCGAGAGCTTTGGAACAGATCCGTCTACTCTCAAATCTCGAGACGACGACGCAAAAACTTTTGCAGATCATTCTAATGGGGCAGCCGGAGCTGAAAGATCTTCTCAAACGTCCGGATCTCAAACAGCTCCGCCAGCGCATCACAGTGCGTTGTCACCTGCCGGAGCTGAGCCTGGAAGAAGTAGGGCAATATATCGCTCATCGTTTAAATGTGGCGGGGGCAAGTGAGAACTTTTTTACTGCTGAGGCCATGCAGCGCATTTACGAACTTTCCTCGGGGATACCGAGAGTCATTAACGTGCTGGCGGACAGGGCTTTACTTGCCGCTTATGCCAAAAGTGTTTCTGTGATCGATCCGGTGTTAGTGGAATGCGCCGACGCCGATCTCCAAGGAGTGAGCGTATGAGCCTGATCCAACAAGCTTTGGAAAAAACAAATCGCACACAAGAAACGAAAACCACGAGTTCTCCTTCGACTTCGCGTCCGTATGATCGTGATCTGATGGGAGCTGCTCTTGAGCGGGAGCTCACTAAAGTCCAGCAATCCCATGCCGAGCGGCGAAGGCTGTATTGGAAAGTTGCTTTAGGAGTGCTCTTAGTGTCTTTTGCTGTTGGACTTTCTTATGTTGGGATCCGTAGCAAAAAAGACTCACCAGTAAAGGCCGAAGCTAGGGGAGTGCCGCAGGTTCCTGTCAGCATCGTCTCCGGGTATATCTACCGGCTTACTGGCATCACGAATCTTAGCGATAGGGCCATCGCGGTGATCAATAATCGACTTGTAGGTGTTGGGGACGTGCTTAACGGCAGAGCGGTTGTCAAGTCGATCGGGAATGGTGAGGTTCGTTTGGAAATCCAGGGTAAAGAGATTGTTCTGAAGATGTAGGAGATCCAGTTACGAATGCCGTCTCTTTCTAAATATCAAAACACTCTCCTTCTTTTCCTTCTCCTGGTCTTCGCGCTTGTTGCCGCCTTCCGGTACTGGGCGCATTAAATAGTGGTCCGTGTGTCAATAGGCCGTATGCCGGAAACCTTTTCGTCGCTGTCTTAGGGACCTCGCTTTTATGCCGTATCCGTTTTGAATAATCCGCATTAAACAGACTTTTCCTCGTTATAAATATTAAGAATAATCATTTATATAGTGTATAATAGTTATTTATGAGTCTGCCATTCTTATGGATCGCAATGGGGTTTTCGTTAGGGGTCGTTGCAGAAAAGCATTGTAATATTTCCGATCTCTGGCTTATATGCGGGCTTTTCGCGGGGAGCGTTTTCCTTTGGTTTTTGCGCGAGAGGAAGTTGTTTTTGCCGCTTTTTGTTCTTCTCTTGGCATGTGTCGGAATTCTTTGGGCGCGTCAGGACGCACACGTACCCTCGAATGCTATTCAGCGTTTTGTGGGGGCGGAGCGGATCATCCTGCGTGGAGTGGTGAATGCATTGCCCGAGGTCAAGATGCGGGGGAAGAAGTCTGCAGTTTCATTAGTTCTCAAAGCGTGCTCGATCACAAGGCAAGAAAGTGGTCGTTGGAAGTTCCGGAAAGTCAGCGGGGACGTTCAGGTTTTTTTGCTTCAATCGCCGGTGTTGCCGCAAGTAGGGGATGAACTCCGGCTTTACGGGGAACTTAGCGCGCCCCGGACGGTCCTGAATCCCGGGGAATTTGATTATGGAAATTTCCTGGCACAAAAAGATATTCATGCTGTTTTTCAGACCATCGGAAAAAAATGCGCACGGGTGACAAAAAACGGAAATTCTTGGGCCCTTGCTCGGATCATTGCCGTCTCGCGCCGGCACCTGGCAACGCTCGTGGATAAGATCTACCCGTCGCAGGAAGCCGCGATCGTTAAAGCACTCGTGCTTGGCCTTCGCAGCGATGTTTCGCCCGAAGTCCGTAGCCAATTCATGAAGACCGGGACGATCCATTTGCTTGCGATCAGCGGGATGAACATCACCATGATCGCCGGGACATTCTATTTGATGTTTCTATTTTTGGGGATGGGGTTTCGCAGAAGCTCATGGGTCACTATTTTGATCGTAATCGTTTATGTCGGTCTTGCCGGGTCCGGGATTCCTATTCAACGTGCGGGACATGGTGCGGTGCTGGTGCTGCTTGCGGTGCTCGCTGGAAGGCCGGTTCACCTCCTCAATTCTCTCTGTTTTTCTTTTTTTGTGATACTTGCTTGGAACCCGCAAAGTCTCTGGAACATCGGATTCCAGCTTTCTTTTCTTTGTGTCTTTTCGCTCCTCTTGATCCTACCGCTTTTGGCCCGAGTCAATGCGTGGATCCTTTCCTTGGGCTCAAGTCTGGCGGTGCTTTTCGGAACGTTTCCTGTCGTGCTCTATTATTTCAACATTTTTTCACCGGTGAGCGTTCTGGCAAATATTGTGGCCATTCCACTCTGCGATGCGGCACTGCTCATGTCTCTTTTTGCGCTGTTGTTCTCAGGGGTGCCGTTTCTGAACGTTGTTTTTTTAAAATCTTCTTCCTGGAGCATCATGTGCTTGCTCGCCTGGATAAAATATCTTTCCACTTGGCAGTGGGGGTACTGGTTTCTCGAGAGGCCGTTCCTCAGCCAACTTGCGGCATATTACGCGAGCATGGGGATGATCCTGTTCCTCAATAAAAGGGTTTTTTATGGAAAGCGTTTTCTTATGACCTGCCTGATCGGTTGTTGGGCAAGTATTTCAGTCCTATTTTTTGTTGGGCCGGGAGAAAAAGAATTTCAGCTTACCATGCTCGCGAGTGGCAAGAACCAGATCGCATGCATGCGTTTTTCAAACAAAGCTAGCTGGCTCCTAAACGCTGGAAGGAGTTTTCCGTCTGACCAGGGAGAGTGGCTGATCGCTCCCTTCCTGAGGAACCAGGGGATCCGATGTCTGGAAGGGATACTGTTTTCTGATCTTTCAAAAAAGCACACAGGAGGTCTCCGCTCGGTCTTGCGGGATTTTCCAGTCCGTTATCTTCTTTATCCTGCCGCAGCATTATATGGGCTGGAGGAATTTCATAAAAACCTTCGTACATTGGACCGCAAAGCCAGGGCTTTTCGGCAGAGCGACGAGGTGTTGCTGGGGACGGAAAAAATAAGGATGATCGCACAGACCCAAAAGGGTGCCGCTTTCCTGGTCAACTCTGGTCCGTGGCGTATTCTTCTCATCTCGCGGTGGGGGTCCGGACTTTTCAGGGAACTGCTTCGGGGGCATGAGGACTCGGACGAGATCCACGCGGTTTTTTTACCGGCGCTCGGGCCTGAAATTCCTGTCGAATTTCACGATTGGCTAGAGCGAGTTCGGCCATTGCTTGTTGTTTTTCCGGACCTGCGGCAGGAATTAGTTTCGTATTTTGCTTCCTACCGTGTACCTTGTCTTGCTCTGAAGGACACTGGAGCGCTCTATTTCAAGAGAAGCGGTTCGAGGCTTGAATTGGTGTCCTTTTTACGAGGACCTTTGGGTGTATATTCGTATCCGTAAGCTGTTTTTTGGGTCATTTCTATTGACAATTTTTCTTGACCCATGATATAGTACCCCCTCGCGAATTTTCCTAACTTGAAGTTTGTAAACGACTTATGAAAATCTCGAAGGTTTTTACCTTCATATTTATACTGCTTCTCCCGTGCTCGTTAGCCTTTGCGGATTGGGTCTGGTCTCCCGAGCAAGGGAAATTCGTCAACACCGAATCCGAGACTCAGAGCGGTGCCGATGACGTTTTTGATAATGCCCTCGACCTTTATAAAGAGAAAAAGCTCGAAAAAGCGGCCGAACAATTCAAAATAGTCCTCAAACAGTATCCCAAGTCCAGGGTCGCCCCTGAATCGCAATATCGGCTGGGGACTATTTATGAAGAGACCGGCGATTTTGTTGAAGCTCATAAGGCCTATCAAGCTCTCATACAATCCTATCCCCAGAGCGAGCGTTTTGAAGAAGTGATTGAGCGCGAGTATCAAATAGGGACCATGTTCCTTTCTGGGAAAAAAGGGAAGCTCCTGGGGCTCGATATCCGCCCATCATTGCCACTGGCCATTGAAGTGTTCCAGAAAATCGTGGCAGCGGCGCCTTATGGAGCGTTTGGGGATAAAGCTCAGTTCGATCTCGGGGTCGCCTACCAAAAGTCCGGGCGTTTTGATGATTCACTGGAAGCCTACCAAAGTTTGATCGATCAATATCCGCAAAGCAGCCTGCTTCAGCAAGCGCGTCTCCGAATGGCCGAGGTTTCCTATGCGAAATCCTCAAGCCAGACACGCGACCAGAATGCGCTCGAGGAAGCTGCCCGTCAGGCACAGAGCTATCTCAAGCGATATCCGGATTCCGAAGAAGCCGGAAAGGCCGAAAAGATCAGCCGGGAAGTGGATGAGCTGAATGCGGAGAAGAACTATCGGATCGGTCTCTATTATGAGAAGGACAATTATGTTACAAGTGCTTTGATTTATTACTCGGATACGGCGAAGCGCTATGCGAATACAAGCTGGGGGCAGAAAGCAGCAGAAAAACTTCATTCACTGCAAGAACCTGTGAAGTATTTGAATGCCAAGGCCGAGGAGTTGCGGAAAGAGTTAGCGGTCTTGGAAGCGAAATACCAGGCCCTGGGGCAGGGGCCGAAGGCCGAGCGGGAACAGCTTAAAAAAGAGATCGCTCAGCTGCAAAAGCGTATTAAAGCGATCGATAAGAACAAATCCGAGAGTTTGGATCGACGCAAACAGGACCTCAAGCGTCGTGAACGGGAACTGAAAGAGAAATTCAAAGAGCTTGAGCGCAAGAAGAAGCGTTTCAAGAACAATACCTCTCCCGAATTCCAGAAGGCTATGGACCGCTGGCAAGGGTCCCTTGAGGCCGAGCGCGATGCGCTTGCCGAGGAAAAAAGTCGTCTCGAATCCTGGCGCGCAGAGCTTGGGATCCCGGATACGAAATTTTATGAGAATTTGATCCCGGAACACCTGATCCCGTTCATGGGAAGGTCCGAAACTCCGCTTCAAAAGATCCAACAGTTGGATGAAAAAGAACTTTATAAGCTTTCCCGGAAGAAAAAAGAGCTTCTCGAAAAGAAAGAAAAACTCTACAAGCGGTACAGCGAGCTTCAGGCCTTGTTGACGCCCGAGCGTTCCGAAAGCGGCTTGAAACGAAAACGTCTGCGAGGTGCCGCGAAAAAAGATCCCGGCATTCCTGCGGATCCAAAGCTTTTGGCGCGGAAGAACGACATTGAGGCTCTCGAGGCTAAGTTGGACGCGAAAATGGCGCTCTACGAGAAATATTTTGGAAAATCCGCCGAGCAGGAACTTGAGGCGATGATCGAAAACCAGTCGGTTCAAAAGCAGGGTTTTAATCCCTTTACTTTCGAGGTTGGTGACCTTCAAACGAAAAGCCTCGAGGAACTGCTTGAATTAAAAATGCATCTTAAGGAGCAGGTCAAGGCCCAACAGGATATCGTTGAAACCCTCAGCACCGCTTTTGACAAGGAGCTGGCTTTAAAGGAACAGCAGGCCATGATGAAGTCCCTCGATGAGCAAAAGGACGTCGATGTGCGTAAACTCCGCAAAGAGATCAAAAGTGCGGAAAAGGACCTTCGCAAACGTTATCAAGACATTCAAGATCGTCAAAAGAACAAGGGGAAGCTTCTTGCTGAATTGGATAAGGCATTGAGCCCTCAGGAAGGAAGGGCGGAAGTTCTGAAGACTCTTGCGAAGCCGATCACGGGTCCTGCCTATCTCGTCAAAGCGTTCATTTTCGGACTTCCGAACAAGGATGTTGCTTTGACCGAAGCCGCGAAGAAGCCGAGTTCCGACGCGAAGGCAAAAAAAATCCAACAGGAGATCGAATTGGAAAGTCTGATGATCCAAGCGCAGGCCGAGGAGATCAACAAGCTTGAAAAAAAACTCGAAATTTTGAATGCGAAGGCATCGCTCGGCGGGGGCATGAAATTCCGTTCGGCATACGTTAAGGTGCCGTATTCATTCATTGAAGAGGCGGTTCAAAGCGCGCGCCGTGTCGTTCCAAGGAAAAGCCGGAAAGATGTGCTCCTCAATCGATTGGACAATCAGACCCAAGAGCTTGATCGGTTCAAGGCTGAGTTGGAAGCTGTGGAGACCATGATCAAGGAAAAGACGCCGGTGACTTCTCCCGGTAATTCTATGCCCCCGGAAACCGACGCAGAAAAAAAAGAAAAGGCTGAATTGGCTCCCGATGAGAAACAGCTTCGGGAAGATGCCATGAACCTCCGGGAGCAACTCGAGATATCCTACAGTGTTTACTCCCGCGAGCAGGGAGTGGTGCTTGGGGATGCGGGAAAGGAAGAAGCTCCGACAGACGCCGAAGGCGCTAAGAGGCATAAAGAGTACAAAAAAGTGGAGGCGGAACTCGCCGGCGTGATTGATGAAGAGCTTGAGATCGAACGGCAGGAGAGGGCGATCCTTGAAAAAAGGATCGCAGAAGCTGAAAAAGTGATACCCACCGTGACTTCTAAAGCGATGCAGCAGGATCTCGAGACTGAAAAGGCCCGTATTGGGCAGCGTCTTTCGGACCTGGCTACGCGGCATGATTTTCTTTCCAAAGAAAAAGAACGCTTCAGCATCAAATGATCAACGGGGACTTATGATGAAAAATATACGAGGGGTGGGAATTTGGGGCATAGTGCTGGCGATGGCAGTCAGTGGCTGCGGTTATACCCGTAAAACAGTGCTGCCGCGGAACATGAAAACGATCTATGTCGAAACGGTGAAGAACAAGCTCGACCCCGAGAAAATTTACGGTTATCAGCCGGGCATTGAGATGGATATCACCAATGCTGTGATCCAGCGGCTTCAGGTGGATGGCACTCTGAAGGTTGTCGAACAGAAGAAAGCCGATGCGATCTTGAAAACGGATCTGATGTCCCTGGATCAAGAAGGGCTTCGGTTCAATTCCCTGGAAGGCGTGTCGCAGTACCGCCTCTACATCGTTGTCAAACTGAAGCTTGTGGACGCGAAAACGGGAGATCTGATCTGGGAGGAGCCGAATTTCTCAGGAGGTACTGAGTACTATGTGACCACCGTCACATCGATCGGTGAGCAGAAAGCGGCCGTGGATGCCGTCCGTAACCTCGCCTATAACATTGCAGATCGCATTGTCGAAGATTGGTAATCCTTTTTCCCGGACGATCCCTTTGAGAACAGAAGTATTCCTTATTGTCGGCGATCCTTTCCTTAGGATCCAAAAGGCCAAGGTTCTTGTTTCCGAGATCGAGAAAAGATCCGGAGAGCCTCTCGACCAGCAAACGTTCGACCTGGAAGAAACACCTCTTGGGATCGTTCTATCTGCCGCAAGAACCCTTCCGTTCTTATCCTCGGGGCAGGTGATCTATGCGCAAGGGGCGGGATCCCTGAAGGAGTCCGATCTCGAAGTCCTAGCCGCTTACCTCGGAAATCCCGCATCTAAAACCACTTTGATCCTGGAATCGGATGATCTTAAAGGGGCTTCGGAGCTTCAAAAACTCATAAAGGCCAAAGGTCAGCTGATCCTTTTGGCCAGAGACGAGGCCCAGGGGGCCGGCGCGATATTCATCCAGCAAAAGCTCAAACGATATCACAAGACCATGACTTCCGGCGCCAAGGCCCGGATCCTTGCCATGTGCGGAGATGCGATGATGTTCTTGGACACCATGCTTGAGAGGCTTGTGCAGTTTTCGGGTGATCGGCAAGAGATCGATGAAGACACGGTCAACCGGTTCGAAGAGAACTGGACGGAGATGGATGTCTTCAAACTCACGAACGCTTTGGTGGACCGCGATTCCACAAGGGTTCTTAAAGTTTTTCGCGATCTGACGGAGTTTTACGAAGCGGATCTTTTTTCTCTTGTGGGGATCTTGCACTGGCAACTGCGGCAATTATGGCAAGCGGCCATGCTCTTGACCTCAGGAGTTTCCGAGCGCGAGATCGGCTCTAAGCTTCGGATGTCCCCGAGCCGCTTGAGCGCCCTAAGGCGATTTCCTGCGGAGCGTTTGGAATCAGCGGTGGAAGCGCTTTATCAGATCGACCGGAAGTCCAAGAGCGGTCAACTCGAAGGTATTTCGGGGCTGGAAGCCTGGCTTTTGGAGTATGCCGCTTCGTGATGCCCAACCCCAGCCGGGTTTCGGATGGAACTAAAACCCGGATCAGGAAGGGGAAATTCGGAAAATCTACTTTTTCTTGATCTTGGCAAGAAAAAGTGCGATGCGGGATTTTCTCCGGTCCGCACGGCCATGCGGGATCACCCCTTTGGTGACCGCGTGGTCATAACGGGCGACAAGCGTGGCGGCCAGTGTTTTGGCCTTTTCAGGCTCGGAGGCAAGCTGGGCCAGTTTTTTGCTGAGGGATTTCAACTCAGAAAGAACGGCCATGTTCTTCGCGCGTTTTTTTGCATCACTTCGAATGCGTTTTGCAGCAGAACGAATATTGGGCATTTCGATGACTCCTTTGGGTGGAAAAAGAGGCGACAATGTAGCATGGGACCCCCATTCTGTCAATCCGCATCCCCACGGGCAGAAGAGCGGGAAGCACCACCTCGTAAAAGCGGCCGCTGTGGTGGCGGTTATGACCCTGATCGGCCGTATCTTAGGGCTGATCCGGGACATTGTGAGCGCTAAAAGCTTCGGGACGAACTGGCAGTATGACGCCTTTCTTTATGCTTTTATGCTTCCCAACCTTTTCCGGCGTATTGTGGGTGAGGGCGGGCTTACGAGCGCGTTCATTCCGGTCTATAACGAGATCGGGGAAAAACAGGGGCCCCGGGAGGCGTTCCGCTTCGCCAACATCACGCTTAGTTTTCTGAGCCTTTCGCTTTTTGCGTTCATTCTGGCCGTTGAAGGTATTCTTCATGTGCTTCTCAAGGTCGGTTTTCACTCCCAGACAGTGATGTTGACCCTGGAGCTTTCGCGCATTCTTTTTCCTTATCTCTGGTTCCTGTCGCTTTATGCGCTTGGGATGGGGATCTTGAACAGCCACCGACATTTTCTTGCGCCTGCCATGGCTCCTGCGATTCTCGATCTCGTGTGGATATGCGGGGTGCTATGGGTGCCGTCCTGGATGGGACATGATTATCTTGCGAAGATCAGCTGGCTTTCCTATGTCATCCTTTTCGGCGGGTTTTTGCACGTGGCAGTCGAGTTGCCGCCGCTACGCAAGATCGGCTTCAAATTTCGGTGGATCTGGGACACCGGCTATGAAGGTCTTAAAAAGACGTGGCGGCTTTTATTGCCTGTGGTCCTGAGTTTTGCGGTGGTCCAGATTAATATCACCGTGGATATGACGCTGGGGATGATGATCGGGCCCGGCGCGAATTCCAGCCTCTGGTACGGGAACCGCCTTATGCAATTCCCGCTTGGGATATTTGCGCTGGCCATGGGGACTGCGTTGCTTCCGATGCTTACCCAACAGATCGCGCGGGGCGAGAAAGAAGCGTCCCGCAAAACACTTTCGTTCGCTCTCCGAAGCATTTTCTTTATTATCCTGCCGTCCTCGGTGGGGCTGATCGTGCTTCGGGAGCCCATTATCCGGCTGCTCTTTGAACGCGGCGAGTTTGATGTGATTTCAACCGCGCGCAGTTCGTCCGTTCTTTTGGGGTTTACGATCGGCCTTTTTGCATTCGCGGGGCAGAAGATCATGAATAGCGGCTATTATGCGGCCCATGACTCCAAGACTCCGATGAAAACCTCCGTGATCTCGCTTTGCTCGAACATCGTTCTGAATCTGATCCTGATGGTGCCGTTCAAGGAAGCTGGGCTTGCGATCGCGACCTCCATTTCCGGGATCATCCAATTCGGACAGTTGATCTATTTTTATCCCAAAAAAGTCGGAGCATTTCCACTTCGCGAAGTCAGCGCTTCTTTTTTGCGCATCCTGCTCGCATCTTTCGTGATGGGCGTGATCGTGCATTACAGCCTCGAATCACTGAGAGTGTGGATCCCCGGGCAAGGGACTCGAGCGCAGATCTTGCAGGTATTTGGGAGCATCGCCTTCGCAACACTCGCTTATTTGGGGCTGTGCCTTGCCTTCCGTGTTCCAGAGGCCAAGGAGGCTTGGGCGTGGTTCCGGAAAAAGAGGAAACCTGTCGCCAATCCGATCGATGGCGAAAATTTGATGGATGGAACATAAATCAGGATGATGGAGGGAGGATGGCGGTCAATTGCAGGATGAAGGATAACGAAAAACCAAGTACTCCCCGTCGTTCTGCAGCCGATGTTTTTAAGCATCTCCGTTCCGTCGCAAGTAACCTCCCTTTGACCCCTGGGATTTATCTGATGCGTGGCGAGCGGGGAGAAATCCTCTACATCGGCAAGGCCAAGTCGCTTCGCAAGAGAGTGCTTTCGTATTTTAAGGTCCCCGCGCCGGTCCCCAAGATCACGATCTTGATGCAGAAGGTGCGGGCGATCGATCATGTCGATACTCCCACGGAAGTGGATGCGTTGCTCCTCGAAGCGCATCTGATCCGTAAGCATCAACCCCGTTATAATCAGGACCTCAAGGACGATAAAAGTTTCCCGCTTCTGAAAATCACGCGTGAAAAGTTTCCGAGGATTTGCGTCACGCGTCAAAGGACCGACAAGCGGGCGGTTTACTACGGTCCCTATACCGACGCAAAACTTCTGCATCAGGCCGTGAATCTGATCAACGACCTTTTCCCGATCCGGAAATGTCAGGCGTTCCCTAAAACCGCGTGCCTTTACCATCATATCGGGCAGTGCCTTGCCCCGTGTATCAAGCCGGAGGTGAAACCGGAGTACGATCGCCTGATCGCCGAAGTGAGGCATTTTCTTGGGGGAGGGAAAAAAAGTTTTGCTCAGTATCTCAGCGACAGGATGGAAAAAGCGAGCCGGGAATTTCGCTTTGAAGATGCTCAATTTTTCAAGGAACAGATCGACGCTCTTTCCAAGCTCCGCAAAAAGCGCTTTCTTCCGAAGAATCCGGGACAAGGCATCTCGCTTTCGGCGACGATCGAACTGAAGCAAAGGTTGAAACTTGAAAGGATCCCCGAGCGCATCGTTTGTTTTGATGTTTCCAATATCCAGGGGGATCAGGCCGTGGCGTCCAAGGTGAGCTTTTGCCGGGAACTTCCGGATAAGTTCGGGTACCGGCGCTACAGGATCCAACATGTTCCCGGGATCAATGATTACGCAATGATGGCGGAGGCTTTGAGACGCATGCTTCGCGGTATTAAGGAAGGTCGGGAAGATTTCATGCCGGATCTCATCATGATCGATGGTGGCAGGGGGCATCTCAATACTGCGACGAGGGTGCTTGCGCAGGAAGGGATGTCAACGATCGAGCTCATTTCCATCGCCAAACAATTCGAGTGGATCCACTCGCCGAAATTCCGTGTGCCGCTTGTTTTCCTCTCGGATTCCCCGGCCCTCTACCTTTTGAAGAAGATCCGGGATGAAGCGCATCGGTTCGCGATCACGTACCACCGTAAGCTGAAGGCAAGGACGCTGCGGCGTTCCGTTTTAGATAATATCCCGGGGTTGGGCGAGAAGCGCAAGCGTATCCTGCTCGGGCATTTTGACTCCACAGAAGAGATCCGAGCTGCCGGCATCGAGAAGCTTCGCGCTGTTCCTGGAATTGACCGGAAAACCGCTGAAGCCGTTCGAGCCTATTTTTCCCTCCGTTAGAGTTTTTGGTGCCAGACTCTTCGCAGCTTGTCGCGTCTACATAAAGACGAAACTCGTTTAAATCTCAAAAGTTGTGATAAAATACCTCCTCTATGACACATCCATTCCTGAAGCGGCTTAATGAGAAGGTCCTTGTCTTCGACGGGGCATTGGGGACGAATCTCCAGAATCTCAGTCTCACTTCCCAGGATTTTGGCGGCAAAGAAGGCTGTAACGAATATCTGGTCATCGCCAAGCCGGACGCCATTCAAAGCGTTCACGAAAGTTTTTTGAAAGTGGGCTGCGATGTTATTGAGACCGACACGTTCGGTTCCAATCGCATCGTTCTTGCGGAATACGGCTTAGAAGACCGAGTGGTTGAATTGAACGAAAAGGCTGCGCGTCTTGCCAAAGCGCTTGCCCAAAAATACTCCTCGCCGGATCATCCTCGATTTGTCATGGGGGCTGTTGGCCCCGGGACAAAACTCCCATCGCTCGGGCATATTGGTTTTAACGAGCTTAAGGAATGCTACAAAGAACAATATAAGGGGCTCATCGCGGGCGGGGTGGACGGACTGCTTATTGAGACCTGTCAGGACCTGCTTCAAACCAAGATCGCTGTCATTGCTGCGGTCGAATATTTCAAAGAGACGGGCCGCCGGCTGCCGCTCATGGCCCAGGTCACGCTTGAACCTGCGGGCACGATGTTGCTCGGGACGGACATCCATGCGGTGATTGCGACGCTCGAGATGTTCCCGGTGGATGTGATCGGGATGAATTGTGCGACAGGTCCCGCTGAGATGGCCGAACACGTTCGCACGCTTTGCGAAAGTTCCGTCAAGCATATTTCGGTTTTGCCGAATGCCGGGCTTCCGGAGAATGTCGGTGGTGTGGCCCATTATCATCTGACCCCCGCAGAGCTCGCGGATTTCCATGAGCGTTTCGTCAAAGAGTTCGGCGTTTCGATCGTGGGGGGTTGTTGCGGCACTACGCCCGAACATTTAAAGGCCGTTGTCGATCGAGTGGGGAAATGCATCCCCAAGAAGCGGATGCCCAACCATGAACCCTCTTGCGCGAGTCTTTACGGGATCTCTGCCTACGCGCAAAAGCCCAAGCCGCTTTTGATCGGCGAACAGACGAACGCGAACGGCAGCAAAAAATTCAAACAGCTCCTTGAGCGCGAAGATTATGATGCGATCGTCCACGTGGCGCGGGAAGCCGTGAAGGAAGGCGCGCATCTCGTGGACCTTTGCGTGGCCTATGTCGGGCGTGACGAGAAAAAAGACATGGGGGAGGTGATCAGCCGCTTTAACCAGCATGTCACTGTTCCGGTGATGATTGATTCGACAGAATTTGCGGTCATTGAGGAGGCCCTGAAGCATGTTGCAGGGAAGCCCATTATCAATTCGATCAATCTTGAGGACGGCGGTGAACGCTTGCGCAAAATCTGCCCTTTGGCAAAAAAGCACGGCGCGGCCTTGGTGGCTTTGACGATCGATGAAAAAGGGATGGCGAAAACGCGCGAAGAAAAACTCCGTATTGCCAAGCGTATTTATCAGATGGTGACCCAGCAGTATGGCATCCGGCCGGAAGATCTTTTCTTCGATCTGCTGACTTTTACCGTCGGGAGCGGTAGTGAGGAGTTCCGGAATGCGGCGCCTGAAACGATAGCGGCCATCCGGCGTCTCAAAAAAGAACTGCCTGATGTTCATACGATCCTCGGGATCAGCAATATTTCCTTCGGCCTTGCGCCGCACGCCCGGCAGGTGTTGAACAGCGTTTTTCTTCACGAGTGCCTGGAAGCGGGGCTCGATGCCGCGATCGTGCACGCCCGGAAGATCGTACCGATCTTTAAGATCACAGCGGATGATCTTGAGATCGCGAAGAGGCTCTTGCATAACAAGTGGATCGACGGCAAAGATCCTTTGCAGGAATACATCACGCATTTTTCCGAAAAACAGGGAACTCTCGAGAAGCCCCACGAAAAGAACGGCACGATCGAAGAGATCATGAAAAATCACATTCTTGACGGAAGTTCCGATGGTCTGGCCGCAGACCTGGATGAAGCTCTCAAAAAGTACAAGCCGCTGGAGATCATCAACGATCTCTTGCTGGAGGGTATGAAAGCGGTCGGAGAACTTTTTGGCGCCGGAAAAATGCAGCTGCCTTTCGTGCTTCAGTCGGCGGAGGTCATGAAAAAAGCCGTAGCCTATTTGGAGAAGTTCATGGACAAAACGGAGGGTCAGGAACGGGGCCGTATTGTGCTCGCGACCGTCAAGGGAGACGTTCATGATATCGGGAAGAACTTGGTCGACATCATTCTCACCAACAACGGCTATAAAGTCTTCAATATCGGGATCAAGCAGCCGGTGGAAGCAATCATGAAAGCGGCGATCGAGAATCGTGCGGATGCGATCGGACTTTCAGGGCTCCTGGTGAAATCTACGCTTATTATGAAAGAAGATCTCCAGGAGATGAGCCGGCGCGGGATCAAGTTGCCGGTGATCTGTGGGGGCGCGGCGCTTACCGAACGCTATGTGGAGCGCGACCTTGCGCAGGCCTATCAGGGACCGGTCCATTACGGGCACGATGCCTTTTCCGGCCTCAAGATCATGGAGGGGATCAAACAGGGTCCGGTTCCGGAAAAGCAAGAAGCCAAAACCTCCGTACCGCTCGTTTCGGTCCCGCCTCCGCCGCAACCCAAAACGGCTCCTTTGCGTTCCGGTGCCATGAATGTTGTGAAGGGGCCGTCGTTTCACGTTCATCGCGATAACCCCATTCCTAAGCCGCCGTTCTTTGGCTACCGGATCCTCAAGAATCTCCGGATGCAAGATGTGTTTCCCTGGGTCAACAAGATCGCGCTTTATCGCGCCCAGTGGCAATTCAAGCAAGGGGACAGGACTCCGCGCGAATTCGAGCTATATCTCCAGGAGAATGTGGAGCCCATTTTCGAGCGGTTCAAGGTCCAAACGGTTCGCGAGAAGATCTTGGAGCCCAAGGTCATTTACGGCTTTTACAAGTGCTATTCAGAAGGCAATGATCTGGTGGTGCTGGATGGGGCTGCCCAGAGTGAATTGACCCGGTTCACATTTCCCCGGCAATCGCGGGAACCCTATCAGTGCATTGCGGATTTTTTTAGACCCAAGGGCGAGGAACCCGACATTGTGGCATTTCATGCAGTGACCGTAGGGAAGCGCGCCAGTGAGGTGGAGAAGAAACTTTTTAAGGCGAATAAGTACGCGGAATATCTTTATCTTCACGGTCTCTCGGTGGAAGCTGCCGAGGCCTTGGCGGAATACGCGCATCTTTTGATCCGCCGTGATCTCGGGATCGATAAACGGGACAAACGTACTAAAGATGAGATCTTTCGACAGGGGTACCAGGGGGCGCGCTACAGCTTTGGATACCCGGCCTGTCCGAATCTCGAGGATCAGAAAAAACTCTTTAATCTTCTTCCGGCGGAGAAGATCGGGATCACCTTGAGCGAGGCTTTCCAGATGACGCCGGAGCAATCCACCTCGGCGATCATCGTGCACCATCCGCAGGCAAAATGCTTCGGTGTTTAGGCGGAAAAAAAGGGGCGGGCTGCTTTTGACTAAGCATCCCGCCCCTTTCGATTGAAGGCGCTCTACTTCGAAACGGCTTGCCCGAGTTTTTCAGCCAGAGTCCGGTATTCCTGCCAAATGGCCTCAGGCATGTGGGAGCCGAATTGCTGCAGGTATTTTTCGATCTCTTGAAGTTCCTCCGTCCATTCCGAAGGATCCACCGAAAAAAGCTGCTGGATCTTGTCCTGCGGGATCGAGAGTCCCGAAAGATCGAAATCCTTTGTCTCGGGAATGCTCCCGATCGGGGTTTCTTTAGCGCCGACCGTACCTTCAATTCGACCGATGATCCATTTGATCACGCGGATATTTTCACCGAAACCCGGCCAAATGAATTTCCCGTTCTTGTCGGTGCGGAACCAATTAATGGAGTAGATCTTCGGTGCATGTTTAAGTTTTTTTCCGAAGTTGAGCCAGTGACCAAAATAATCTCCCATGTTGTAGCCGCAGAAGGGAAGCATAGCCATGGGATCGCGGCGGGTAGCGCCCACCGTAAGCGCTGAAGCGGCGGCGGTGATCTCAGAGCCCATGCGTGTGCCGATGAAGACGCCCTGCTGCCAGTTCAGTGCTTCCGCGACAAGGGGGATGAGTCTTGCGCGTTTCCCGCCAAAGAGGATCGCCGAGATGGGAACGCCTTGGGGATTATCGACCTCTTTGGAAAGACTGGGGCAGTTGTACATGGAGACCGTGAACCGGGAATTGGGATGCGCGGCCTTCGTTCCCTTGGAAGCGTCCCAAGGATTTCCCTGCCAGTCCTCGACACGTTGAGGGATCGCTCCGTCCAGCCCCTCCCACCAGGGCTCATTTTTAGTGCGATCGATCGCGGTATTGGTAAAAAGGGTCGGAAAGAACTTATTATTTTTGAGTGTTTGGATCATCTTAGGATTTGTCTTAAGGGAAGTTCCTGGCGCAACACCGAAAAATCCGGCTTCAGGGTTGATCGCGTAGAGACGGCCATCCGGACCGACGTTAAGCCACGCGATGTCATCGCCGACCGTCCAGATCTTATAGCCGGGAAGAGCGGATTGCATGAGCGCCAAATTCGTTTTTCCGCAAGCGGAAGGAAGCGCCGCAGCGATGTAAGTGATCTTGCCCTTAGGATCTTCGATCCCCATGATGAGCATGTGCTCCGCGAGCCAGCCTTCTTTTTTTCCGAGACAAGATGCGATGCGCAAGGCGAAGCATTTTTTCCCGAGCAGGGCGTTTCCGCCGTAACCCGAGCCGAAACTTTGAACGAGATTTTCCTGGGGGAAATGCATAATGAAACGCCGCTCCGGGTTCAAGTCCCCGATCGAATGAAGGCCCCGAACGAAGTTTTCGGAACTCCCGATCCTCTCCAGGGCTTCCTTACCCATACGGGTCATAATACGCATGCTGACGGCAACGTAGCTATTGTCTGTGATCTGCACACAGGCTTTGGCGTAGGGAGATTTTGGATGGCCCATCATGTAAGGCATGACGTACATGGTGCGGCCTTTCATACAGCCATCGAAAAGAGCCGTCATTTTGGCCTTGGCCTCTCTCGGGTCCATCCAATTGTTATTAGGTCCCGCCATTTCTTTTTCGGGATGACAAATAAAGGTCAGCTGTTCTGTCCGGGCGACGTCATTAGGATGGGAATGGTGATAGTAGGCGTTCGGCCAGTCCTTGTCGTTCAATTTTTCAAAAACGGGTCTCCCATTGAGGCGCTCTTCCTTGATGCCGATTTCGATCAGTTTTTTGGCCTCTGCCTCCGTGCCGTCGCACCAGTGGATCTTGGAGGGCTTGGTCAGCTTGGCTTGTTCTTCTACCCATTTCTCAAGCGGTGTTGCCATTGCTGGAACTCCTTTTGTATAGGGAATTTAATCGCAGGTATGGGGTGAAGTCTACCGATGTGGGCTGAATTTGCAAGAGTTTTTCTAATACGACTCCAAAATGACCTGGAAAAAAGGCGTTTGGCGGAGTTTTCATTCCATGAAATTTTAAAGATCGACAACGAATACCTTATGCTGTTTGATTTTTCTCGAGGAAATGGGTAATGCGGATGACGATTTGTCGTGGAAGTAAGCGGACCAAGACTGCCAAAAGTTTATTCGTAAATCCTGGGATCACGAGGCGCTTTCCCTGCATGAGTCCGCGATAGGCTGCTTCGGCCGCCGGGGCCGCCTCCATTGCAAAAGAATTCTCAGGAATATTTTCTGTGTGAGCGCGCTTCTGGAACTGTGTCCGAGTGGGGCCTGGACACAACGCTGTTACCGTGATGCCAGTGCTTCGGAGTTCTTCCGCGAGCGCTTCGGTGAAGGAAAGCACATAGGCTTTGGAAGCAAAGTAACAGGCCATCAAGGGACCGGGTTGGAAAGCCGCCGTCGATGCCACGTTAAGGATCTTTCCATGGCCCCGTTGGATCATTTCAGGAAGGAAAAGGCGGGTCAGTTGGGTCAGCGTGATCATGTTGAGGTTCAGCATGGCCTCGGTGGTTTTCCAGTCTGCACTATGAAAAAGGCCGTGGACACCAAATCCGGCATTGTTTACCAGGATCTCGATGGCGATCTTTTGATCATCCAGCGCGGCTTTTAGCTCCTCCGCGGCTCCGGGAAGGCTCAGATCTTTTGAAATGGTTCTCACGTCAACGTGATCGCCTACGGTTAATTCTCGGGCGAGCGCATCCAAACGGGTTTTATTTCGAGCGACCAGAACAAGGGGATAACCGTTGCGGGAAAAAATCCTTGTGAATTCCCGGCCCAAGCCTTCGGAAGCGCCGGTGATCAGAACGTATCCCTTTGTCATCATCGTTACTCCGGATGTCTTGAGATCAGGAACGTAAGATCCCGAGCGATTTTGCGATCCTCGCAAAAACGTTGATCGCGCGTTCGATCTCCTGCAAAGAATGGCCCGCGGTCACGGTGGTACGGATCCGGGTGGTATTGGGCGGGACTGCGGGGGGAAGGATCGGCACAATAAAGATCCCCTCCTGCTTCGCAAGGCGGGTCATCTCCAAGGCCTTGGCGTCGTTGCCGATAATGATCGGAACAATGGGGCTCTGGCTTTTCAAAGTGTCAAATCCGTTCGCGCGGAGCGTCTTGATGAAATAGCACATGTTTTCATGAAGTTTTTTCACGCGCCACGTTTCTTCCTCAATGACCTCGAAAGAGGCTTTGGCGGCAGCGGCGGAAGCGGGCGGCAGGGATGCGGAAAAAATAAAGGGACGGATCGAGTGTCTCAGGTAGTTGATGAGTTTGGCGTTGCCGGCGATGTACCCGCCGATACTCGGGATCGTTTTGCTTAAGGTGCCCATTTTGACGTCGATGAGACCTTCCGCCGGATCGATGCCGAAATGTTCCTCGATCCCGGTGCCTTTTTTCCCGAGCACCCCAAGCGAATGAGCTTCGTCGATCATGAGGAGCGCCTTGAATTTCCTGCAAAGCCGGATCACCTCCGGGAGATTGATGATATCACCGTCCATGCTGAAAACGGCGTCCGCCACCACGAGCTTGACCCCATTTTTGGGGGCTTCGCTGAGGGACTTTTCAAGGGATCCCATATCATTGTGTTCAAACCTCGAAAAATGAGCTCTCGAGAGGATGCAACCATCCACAATGCTCGCATGGTTGACCTTGTCGGAGATGACGACATCGTTGCGGCCGAGCAGGGCGGAGATCGTTCCGGAATTGGCGCCGTAGCCCGTCGAGAGAGCAATGGCTTCCTCGGTTTTCTTAAAAGAAGAGATCTTCTTTTCGAGTTCCAGATGGATGCGGGTGGTTCCCGTCAGGAAACGGACGCCGTGCGTGCCTGTTCCGAACTCTTCGATGGCTTTTTTAGCGGCAGCATTAATTTTTGGGTGGCCCAGAAGGTCAAGATAGGAATAAGACGAAAATTGAAGCAGGGGTCGGCCCTGGATCGTGATATGGACTCCGTCCACCGCGTCCGAAGAATGCAGGTAGGGATAGAGGTCATGTTTTTTAGCTTCCAGGATCCGCCGGTTCAGGATTTCGACCCGGTTCAGGATCGTTTTTTGATTAAAATTTTCAGGTTTGCTCATGGGTTTATTCCCTCAATAAAAGAAGTTGGTTGTTGTGAACCTTATAGAACATGGGTGCGACTGTGACTTTGGGATAACGCAGGCGGAGCCGCTTTACTTCGCTTAAGACAAAATCCGTTTCATTGCCGATCTCGAAGAGATGTGAAGAAATCCGGAAATGTTCTTCAGCGTCCTTCTTTTTCCAGCCGCCTTTTTTGACGAGGCCTTTGACGAACAGATCCTTGCGGGCCGGGAGGTTGACCATGCCGCAGTGGTCGTGTGTGATGAGCGCGATGTGAGAGATACCGCCGACTGCGATAGCATAAGAGACTTTGAACTCGCTGTAACGGAGGTTGGCTCCGCCTGTGCGAAGAACAAAGGCGAAGTTGTCCGGGATATGCAGGAGCTTACGGCTGTCCATGCACATACCGATGAGAAGTTGTGCGTGCGCATAGGGTTTGAACGGGCGGTCCAGGTTTTGGTACTCCAGGAGGCGTCCGATCGGCGTTGCTCTATACTTTGCCGGAATGTCCGAGATTTTTTGGATCGGAATAAGACGGTTCATATATTTGTATTTGCACCGCCGCTTTTCGAACTACGCGTTGAAAAAACGGGTGGTCGAAGACTCGGTCTTTTCAGCAGGCCCGGCGGAATTTGAGGTTCCGTTCTTCGTGCGGCGGGGGGAATGGAAACCCCGATTCCAAGTTCCGCAATGGCGCCCCTGAGCTCGGCAAAGTTTATCCATCTTTGGCCGATCTGTCCATAAAATCTACGGCCATGTCGCTCCTCCCGTTGAACCGGATGATTAACATTTTAAAATAGGTGAGAGGGAGGTTGCAACTCGGGGCCCCTTTTATTCCCGCAGGATGATTAACGCAGGGAGCGGGCGGGGATGTCCGAAGTTAAAAATTCCGCTTATCCCATTCGCCAAGGTAGTCGATAACGAAAGTGCGCAAATTTTTAATACGGAGAAGGGGAATACCCCAAGAATTTTATAGATATTAGATAGAGTGAGTAATAGAATCCTTAAGGCAGTTCTCTTCACGGGGTGTTTTTTTAACCATAGAGAGTCCAAAATGGCAGGAAATCAAAAGTGTTTATTGGTCATAGATGATGAGGACGATATCTGTCAGGTCATTCAGGCAAAATTCGAGCATTTGGGCTACAAGGTCTTGATCGCTCATAGCGTCCACGAAGGATACCAGAAAATAGAGAAAGGGGCGCCCGATTGTGTGTTCCTTGACATTTGCATTCCGGGAAGCGAGGGCGGATTAGCCTGTCTCAGGGGGATCCGTTCTTACAATCACAAGAATCCCCATGAGCAGGATCGGATCCGGAAAACCCCGGTGGTGATGATCACGGGGGCCGGCACAGTCATGCAGGCTCTTTTTGATCGAGAAGAGATCAGCGGCTTCATCGAAAAGCCTTTCGATCTCGCCGATCTCCAGGCCAGGGTCGAACAGATCGTTTGGAAACGTTAGTTCGCTTTTTCTTCTAGTTCCTCTGTGTTGAAACTATCATTCGGACGGCCACCCGTACTGATCAACATGACATCGGTCGTGTCTGTAAGTACTCCCTTCAATTTTCGTCTAGTCAAAGAAAAAAAATAGCCTATGAACCTAAAGGTCCACAGGTGTGCGACCTGAGACATAGGTTACACCTTATACCGGAGACATGGGTAACACTTTTTTGGAATAATGGCATAGCGGAGGTGGACTATGTCATGGAAAGAGAGT